>ERZ894240.530-NODE-530-length-37163-cov-49.398566_pt1 | contig 37163 bp, 31 predicted proteins | sample MGYA00380298_ERZ894240 | MGnify/ENA primary metagenome ERZ894240 (study PRJEB32331, sample SAMN06328419) | human gut metagenome | biome: human gut microbiome; feature: stool | host: Homo sapiens | collected 2014-06-27 ... | reverse complement strand
AAGTTCTGAACAATGAAGGCTTAATGAAATATGGGGTAGATGGGATGGTTACATTTAACAGAAGAAGTTAGCAAGAGATTGTCTGACATGTACCCAGATTCAAAGGGTGTGGTTCGTCGTACCATAGAGAAGGATATCTATTACTTGGAATATGAGGGACCATTTATGGTTGATATTGAACGGTATTCTGCGCCTGGCTACAATGTAGATAAACAGAAGTCATATTCTAAGCAATGCTTACGATATAGAATCCCCGGCTTCTCTATATTTAAGAAAGACCTTTCCAATGACGAGGAATACCTACTTCGTGAAGCGTTGTCGTTGCTTGGACAATTCGATGGGTTACCTAATCTTGATGCCCTTGAAGGATTGCACCTTGGATTAGGAGTACGTAACAATGAATGTAAGATTATCTCTTTTACGAAAAACCCATTGGAGAACACCAACCTCATTGGAGAACTATTTACTGCTATATCACAGCAGCAGGTCGTTGAGTTGAATTACCACAAATTCAACGCACCCGACGAGATACTAACCGTCAACGTACATCCATACCTATTAAAGGAGTATAATAGAAGATGGTTCTTGATTTGTGCAGCTGAAACTGAAGGGAAAATTCTGAATTTTGGATTGGAGCGCATTAATAATGTCAATCCACTTCCTGCTCATAAATATGTAGAATACAACGGTGATATCAATGAGATATTTGAGGATATTGTTGGTGTAACCAATTATACAGACAAGGAAGTATTGAAAATACTGTTTTGGGTGAGTGATGCTTCTAAAGATTACGTAATAAGCAAGCCTATTCATGACTCTCAACGATATTACAGAGGTGATGTGGATAATAACTATAGAATGCAATATCCAATGTTGCATGATGGTTCCTTCTTCTCTATAGAGTGCAAGGAAAACTATGAACTTATTCGTGAACTTACCTCTTACGGAGAGAATTTAGTGGTACTATCACCTCAATGTATCATTGATAAAGTACAGCAAAGGATCGCAAAAATGCAAGAAATATATAATTCCACGAATATTACGAACAAAGAATTCGTGTAGGCCTCGTACCTTTGCATCAGAAATCCAAAACTAATGAAATATGGAAGACGATTATTACTATGAAGAAGATGAGCGCACATATGAAAACAACAATGGTAGTTATGCGCAAGATGTAGAAGGTTGGAGCGACCAGGATATCGATGATGTTTTCGATGGGGACCCTGACGCTTATTGGAACATTGATTAGAAAAGATGCGAGATACAATAAAATCACGAACAAAGCGTTCGTATAGGTATAGTACCTTTGCATCGTAAAAGAAAACAAAGCGGTCTTTGAGTTATTGGTGAGTGGACATAAATTTGAACTCGTCCGATGTATTCGTCGGATGTCACCTGTCTTAGTACTGGTGATAAACAATGTTATAGAGTAAACGTTGAAAACTTGTATGTTGTCAATTGTTTTATTGTATTTATTGTATATTTTTATGTTGTATATTTACATAAAGAAATGAACTCCGCTCACTGATACTCAAGACCTTTATTATATTATAAGAACAGATGGAAAGAGAACAGATAGCAAAAATGGCCGCAGCTATGGCCGACAAAGAAAATCTTCTTGACTTGCTTAACAAAATTAAGCAAGACGAGATGATTGCGACCGGATTTGGCGATAAGTTTTATCCGTTCTCCATAAAGCACATAAACTATTACTGTAATCCGAATAATTCGTTTCATCGCTATCGCCAGTTCAAAATTAAGAAGAAATCCGGTGGAGAACGTATTATCACAGCCCCACGTAATAGAAGTTTTAAGCTCATTCTAAGTTATATCAACGAAATTCTGAAATCGATGTACACGCCATCAACTTATGCCATGGGCTTTGCTGAAGGACGTTCGATAGCTGATAATGCCAAAAAGCATAGAGGCATGAACTATGTGTTCAATCTTGATTTGAAGGATTTCTTTCCAAGCATAGAACAGGCAAGAGTCTGGAAGCGACTTCAGCTTGCTCCTTTCAATTTTCCGCTACCAGTTGCCAATATCATTGCAGGCATGTGCTGTATGAAAGAAGTTGTACAGGCGGAAGGTGGTAGTCAAACCGCTCGTTACGTACTACCGCAAGGTGCACCGACCTCTCCCATTATCACGAACATGATTTGTGACAACCTTGACCGCAGACTGGCAGGTGTTGCCAAACGCTTTGGTTTGAACTACACCCGATATGCTGATGACATCACATTTAGTTCTATGCATAACGTGTACCAGGAAAACGGAGAGTTTCGTAAAGAAGTGCGACGTATCATCGAAGAACAGAAATTCACTATTAATGATAAGAAAACGCGCCTTCAGAAGAAAGGATCCCGTCAAGAGGTTACAGGCATCATAGTATCCGACAAGATAAATGTGACACGCGATTATGTGCGTGATATTCGCAATATACTCTATATGTGGGAGAAATACGGCTATGGAGTAGCATTTGCCAAATTTTTCCCGAAGTATAAGGCTGACAAAGGTCACGTAAAGAAAGGAAATCCCGACCTTATAAACGTCCTTGATGGCAAGCTTCAATATCTGAAGATGGTAAAAGGAGAAGAAGACTCTGTGTGGCAGCATCTCTATGCAAAGTTTCAAGCTTTGGCAGAAGATGCAAGATCACCACAAAAGACGACGGATTTTGGCATTTCTTACGTAGAAACAATATCTGTTCCGGACTTTGAAAAAAAGAATGCGACAAACATTGTATTTGCTATGTCAAAGCCTTACTCTTGGGAAGAGATTCCTGCAGATAACCCAGAGCAGAGAATAGAACGTTCAATTCCTGCCCATCTATATGCTTATTTCGAATTAGATGGCAAAAAGATATTAGCTACTATGCATAAAAGTATCCGTGATTTATGCACAAACCAAAATAAATCCGAGTTAGCTATTTCGTCTTGTCGAGACAGGCGAGATAAACCGTTTTGGCTGATACACCGCATCGACAAAGTCACAGTGCCCCCTCCAAAGCCTGTGGACATTGACGAGTTAAACATGGAGTTAGATTCACTTCTAAGTTTATGATATGGACGAGAAACTACTACCGACATTAAATAAGATAATTCAGCTCACAGAACAGAATCCTGAGTTTGGCGCTGAGTTGCGAAAGAAGTTAGGAATGACCGCTATACCAATGGATATGTCCATTTCAGACGATAGATTATCTCAGATATACGAATATTGTATAGAAAAGATTGTTCATAAACAAGCTGAGGATTTCTACCTGAATTTTCCTCTGAGTTCTATCATCCCCACATTAATTGATGATTACTGTAGAATGGAGTATTTCAGGCGGAAAGATTCATTTGGAGATTTCTGTCTTGCCATGTATCAGCAGATAGAGTCTGTAACCAACAGAATTTGCAATTTACCACAACTCAATGAAATTGCTGAAAAGCTATGGGGATACCCTGCATACATAAAAACTGGAGAAAATGCCAAAATTTCGATTGACAATCGTGCTGACAGTAAATTTACTATAGCAGATTTAGTCTTTGTGCAATATACAGATAAGTCTATGTCTGCTTTGCAGGCGTTATATGCTATGGACAAGATTAAGTCGGTTGTGTATTTTGTTGGCTATGGAGCCATGATGAAATATTCTGACTATGAAAATTATGTCTCGTTTACCACAACGCTAAGAGAACTATATCAATGCAGAAACATGAACCATCGTGGAAATGTTCTAAAACCATGGGAGGAGGAGATTATCAATAAAGTAAACACGTCAAAATCAATATACTATTTCAAATTTCTGGGAACTCTTACACAATACATTGAAGACATAAAATCTGGCTGGAATAATCTACCGGCTCTATATGAATATGCCAAGTCGTTAGGTAAGAAACGTCCGACTTCCACCGGTCTTAAGGTGCTGGGAAAAATTGAATTACCAAAAGATAATAAAAAAAGATTCAAATAACACTTAAAGCAGATATTATGAAGCGTACCATTCTTAAGTAAGTGAGCAAAATTAGTTTACATAAAATATTTATTGTCTTTTCCCGTTTTATATGCAATGGGAAAGCCAAAAGTATTGAAGTTGACAGAGGCAGAACGCCTCGCACTCGAAAAAGGATTTCGCTTAGGCGAAAAGCACTGCTTCCGCATGCGTTGTCGTGCTGTGTTACTGAAAGCAGACGGACTGTCTTCTGCAGCAGCGGGCGTGCAAACGGAAATGAGCCACGTGAGCGTAAACGCTTGGGTAAAACGTTTCAAGTCCGAAGGAATCGACGGATTGAACACCCGTTCCGGCAGAGGTCGAAAACCTATCATGGACTGTTCGGACGAGGAAACTGTGCGTCGTGCAATAGAGCAAGACAGACAGAGCGTGAGCAAGGCAAGAGCGGCATGGGAGCAAGCCTCGGGCAAAAAGGCAAGCGACTCAACATTCAAACGTTTTTTATCAGCATTGGCGCAAGATATAAGCGAATAAGAAAACGCCCAAGGGGAGTACCCTCGCCGCAACTCTATGAATACAAAGTCGAGAAGTTGCAAGAACTTGAAAGTCAAGCGTCTGAAGGACGTATTAGGCTCTATTATGCTGATGAGAGCCACACTTGTACTGAAAGATATGTCCCTTACGGTTGGCAACTGCAAGGGGAGGATGTTTATGTCCCCTCCCAAAGGGTGGAACGACTCAATATCTTTGGAATGTGATAGACCGTGATAACCGTTACAATGGATTCACCACATTCGAAAAGATGACGGCAGATAAAGTCCTCAGTTTCCTTGATGATTTTTCGTTCAACTTGGAAATGGACACTTTTGTTGTCCTTGACAATGCTTCCGTGCATAGACACAAGAAGATCAAAGAACTTCGCCCAATATGGGAGCAAAGAGGTCTTTTTCTCTTTTTCTTGCCTCCATATTCGCCACAATTGAATATTGCGGAAACACTTTGGCGTATTCTTAAAGGAAAGTGGATAAGACCACAAGATTATATAACTACTGACATGCTTTTCTATACCACCAACAGAGCTTTGGCGGATATCGGAAAGGGGTTGCGTATAAACTTCCCTAAACATGTCGCTTAATTTTGATTAGTTACTTATGATACCGACGGTGAACGCACGGTGAAGACCTCCGGTGAGGGTGAACAGCTTATATAGTTCAAAATGTCATCGTGTCAAAAAGGTCAAAATGTCATTGACCTTTTTAGATTTTGCAATAATGGCCATGCGCCTCTTTCCGGATGAATTCACGGGCACCCTCCCGCAGGAAACGCTTGACGGTGGATTCCGAGAGGCCAATCCGCTTGCCGATACCTACCGCTTCGGAGGTGGTAAACGAGGAAGGCAGGAGGGAAAGCAGTTCGGTGTGCCGCTGGTCCAGCACTCCGACTTCCATTTCTGGCGCTATGCGGCTTTCCATGGCACGGAAGTATTCCGTCAGCCGGATGGCACGGTCGGCGCTTTCTTCGTCAATCTCGTTCATGTCGGCTTCTCCACAGATACCGCGCATGACTTGAATGATCAGACAGAAGCGGATGAGGTAGGTTTCCAGTTTTCCGCAGAGGGCTTTCTCCGCCTCGCTTTCCGACTCCACATAGATACGGCTGTTTACTTCGTTCTTCCACCTGATCAAACGCTGTTTGGCTGCCGGTGAAAAGAAAAGTTCAAGGGAATTTGTTTTCCCCTCCTGTCCTGCCGGAGGCTGAACGGCATCCACCTGACGGATGATGCGTTCCCATTCATCCAGGACTTCTTCCGGCATGGAAGCCTCGTTCCAGGATGGCATGGCAGCTATATCCGGATAGACTTTCAGGAAACGGGAGGAAAAGCCGTTCTGCGAGCGTTTCCCGCCAAACAGTGAAGAGAGCATGCCGGGCTGGGTGGAACCGATAATGGAGCAGTAAGGATTGGGCAGGAAGATGTACTCGTTGTTCGACTTGCGGGTGTATTTGAAGGGGGTACCACTGAACAGGCTGAGAAAATAGCTTTCGTCCGAACCGCTGTAGCGGTTGAAGTTGGAGAGCAGGCTGTCTATTTCGTCATTGTAGATGAGTACGCCCCGGGGATTGTCGCGCAAAGCGGACACAAGAGCCTCGATGGTGGAGTTGACCACCACGTGACACTTGCGCTGCGGCATTTCCATTTCTTCGGGCAACGACTGCTGCTTGCGCTGTTTGGCGGTCAGCCTCTCCCATTTGCGGTACTGCCTGATTTCCTGTGCATAGATACGGTCTGAGTCTTCGTCCAGTTTGAGCAGCGGGGCTACCGCCTGACGCAACGGAGGTGTCTTGCCGCAGCTGGGCGGGCCAACCAGTACCACATAGAGAATGGGACGGCTGACCCACCCGGTCATGAAACGGGCTGACCAGGTATTGCCCATGGCGGCTGCAAATGCAGTGAAAAAAGAAACAGCCGTAAAGTCCACCTGATAGTGCTCATACTTCTGCAGGGATTCCACGATGTGCCTTACGGACGCAGGAAATATACCCAGAGGGAAAAGAATGGGATTCTCCATAAGCTCATAGGATTTGGTTGCGTTGTCCAAGCGCCTTGCGCACTTCATACTCGGGATAAAGCACCTTGTTGCCGGTCTTGACAGGCTTGAGGATGCCTTTCTTGTTCCAATGCCACAGGGTGGCATCACATACACCGAACAGTTCCTTTACTTCTGTCTTGGATAGCATGCGCTCCTTACGGGCGGCTTCCACCATCGAGCCGAGTTCATCCTTGGCACGGCGGATTAGTTCATCGGAAAATGCCTTGAGGTCTGCGGCATCCATTTCCACTCTCACATGGGCTTTGCCCTCACTGAGGATGTTGAATATTTCTTCCATATTGACTGGGTTCCGTCCGGGTTCCGACGGCTTCTGCGGACGGATTGAAAACAGAAGCGCCACCGTTCCAACACAGAACGATGGCGCAAAAATAACTGGCAATCAGCTGAATTTAAAAGAAATAAGCGTTCGTTCAGTTCGCTGACCCGAAAACGAACTGAACGAATTGAAAAGAATTGATTTCAGTCGGCTGCTTCAGTCGCAAGGAGCAGTACTTCGGTCTTGATGATGTCGATGGCAAAGCGATGCTCGGGTTCATCCTTGCCGTATTGCATCCGGTTTGGGGAAAGGTTCTTCAGGTAATTGACGCTTTTCTGTACCTGACGGGGTTCTACGATTGAATGTTGTGGATAGGCTGCCTTCAAGGCTGCAACAAATTCGGTCACGGCCACCTTGGAGCTGATTTCCGCCGTTTCTGCCAGAGCGAAATACAGATGGGCTATATCCATGCCGCTGCGGCCATAGCCCAGCCATGCTCCGATACGCTTTACCCGGTTCTCATCCCGCGAGGCAAGCATGTGTTGGAAACTTTCTGCCGTAAAGGTTTCTCTTCCTTTCGCTTCCCGGCATCTGCGGTGCAGCTCGACCCGCTGAAAGAACTTTCCCCAGAACAGTTTGAACAAGCTGGAGAGCATCTCCCTGTATGTGTGTTTGTCCTGTGCCACGACTGCCTTATCCAGTTCGTCGGCCACCTGTTCCGGAGCTGACTCTCCGTACTTCACCCAGGCGGCCATGGCCATGTGGTCTTCATTCTTTTCCCTCAGGTAGTTTTCAGCAAACTCCGACAATGTCAGGTGTTCCAACAAGGAGGAAACGTCAAACCGCCCGGAGGTAACCATCCGTTCCACCTCCTGCTGGAAATCCGGAGAGAGCCGGAAAGCATCCTCACCCAATTTCAGGACGCCTCCTATTCCTTCCGTTTTCATTTTGGCTGCAAACCGGGCATATTCCTGTGGATGAGCTTCCATCCACTCCTTTACCGTGTCCGCTCCTTTGGCCGGAGCTTCTTCTTTTCATGGCAAATCTTTTTTAGGGTTGAAAAAGGCAAAGATAAGTGCCTTGCCTGTCAAAAAAGAAATGCACAACATAAATCTACTCAACAGACTTCATTTTCTCTATCTGTTGTTCTGGTTGATAAGGTTTACAATCACTTTCAGCATGGTGTCCTTTTCCTCTGTACGGCTTTCCGCTATCATCAGGGTGAGCGCCACCAGGGTATTGTCTGCGATGCGCTTGGTGCCGTCTTCATTGTAAAGGATGTCATTGCCATTGAGAAACCATAGGAACAGCGTGGCAGCGATACGTTTGTTGCCATCGCTGAAGGAGTGGTTCTTGGTGACAAGGTAAAGCAGCATGGCTGCCTTCTCTTCAACCGAGGGATAAAGGTCCTCGCCTCCAAAGGTCTGGTATATCTGCCCGATGGAGCTTTTGAACGAGTCATCTTTCTCGTTGCCGAAAAGCGGGCTGCCTCCGAACTTCTCATGAAGCTGGCGAATCACCTCCATGGCATTTTCGTAAGTGGCATGAAAGGCTGCCCGGGGTGTGGTCTTTTCTATCGTCAACTCCTGATAGTCGTAACGGTCGAGCGTATCGAGCGCATAAGTATAGTCTACTACGACATTGAGCAGCGAACGGCTATCCTCGGTCAACTTCTCCTGATTCTGGATAGTACGTCCCAGCACCTTGACCAACTGGCTGAGTTCATCGAACTTCTGACTGGCTATGCGCTCATTGATGGCATAACCTTGAAGCAGGTATTGCTTCAATACCTTATTGGCCCAAATGCGGAAAGCGGTTGCATTTTTTGAATTAACACGATAGCCAACCGAAAGGATTGCATCAAGATTGTAGAATTTGGTTTCTTTGGTCTGCGTTTTTCCAGTTATTGCACCATGCTTGGTGGTTGTTTCCATTTTGGAAATAACCACTTCCTCTATAAGCTCACCAGAGGCGAATATATTCTTTAAATGTTTAGAAATAGCCGGAACCTTCGTGCCGAATAATTCTGCTATTTGACGCTGAGTCAACCATATAGTCTCTCCACTGACAGTTACGTCCAATTGCATCTCGCCATTGGGCATCTGATAAATTACTATTTCATTCTGAGTATTCATAAGGCAAAGTTAGGATAAAGTTTTGAAGTTATGATACTTCCTGTTTTTTTATCAACACTAAAACACATCAGCTTTCGCGCCATTGGCTATAGCATCAATCTCATCCGCAATCTCATCGGAAGAGAGCTTGATGTAATCCATGAAAGTCTTCTGCGTCTTATGTCCGCTTACGTGCATCATCTGCAAGATGGTGTATTTGTGCGTCAGGTACATATTGGTGATACCGCTACGACGGGCTGTATGCGTAGTGACACAGTTGTAACGGGGCGTCATCACTAACGCACTTTGCAAAGCTTGCGAATTTACCTTACCTAACCACTCATATTCCGTTTTCAATTCCCTCTTCATGCGATTAGTCAGTTCAACATTGCCAATAGTATTTAGAGATGTGCATTGAAAGTCAAGGGTAGTTGCGCTACCCCGCATTTTTCATCCCCTAAACTGAAGATTTAGGGGTTTTCAAATGCGAGTCTCTATAAGCAGGTGTTCAAAATGATTTTTAAATGGTTCTATCGAAGAATATTTGCGTAAAAATGTAACTTTGCGTGGGCTACTACTTCCGGCACAGCATGCTATGCATTTTGTGCCGGTGAATGTCTGCCTGTTACAGTTTACCATTCATAACTCTTTCCCGACCGATGATAATACATCCTTCACCCATTTTCAACCGAAATGCCGGCCTCAGCCCTTTACTGAAAGGCTGGCTGATGGTACTTTGCACTTTACTTCCGCTTTCGGCTCAGGCCCAGCGCAGTTTGGAACGGGGCTATGCTTCGATTACCGAGGAACGTAGCCGCAACATGATGGAGTTTTTGGCAGACGATTTGCTCGAAGGACGCGACGCAGGTATGCGGGGCGGACAACTGGCAGCGCGCTACATCACCTCGCTCCTGCGCGAATGGGGCGTGGCACCGCTACCGGGCGAATGGAACAAGCAGGGCAACGAGAAACTGCTGACGAACTTGAGCTACATGCAACCCTTCGATGTGGCACAACTCACAAAACCCGACCGCGGACCATGGCAGGTGCACCCGGATTCGATTGCCAAAGTCAAGGAAAGGGGGGCGCACCGCTTGCGTCACCTGAACAACCTGCTGGCTTACATTCCGGGCAAACGCACCGACGAATGGGTCATTGTGGGGGCACACTACGACCATGAGGGAACGTTTCCCGACATTGCCGACGATGGCATTTACAATGGGGCCGACGACAATGCTTCGGGCGTGGTGGCGGTGCTGCAAATGGCGCGTGCCTTCGTCATGAGCGGCGAACAACCGGAGCGTTCGGTTATCTTTGCTTTTTGGGACGGCGAGGAAAAGGGCTTGCTGGGTTCGCGCCATTTTGTGGCGAACTGCAAGTTTATTGATAAGGTGAAATGCTACCTGAACTTCGACATGATTGGCCGCGGCCCGGCCGACAACCCGAAGTTGGTGAGCTACTTTTTTACAGAGTCGCACCCGGCTTTTGGCGAGTGGCTGACACGCGACTTGCGCGAACGGGGCTGGTGCTTCGAACCTTCACTCCGTCCATGGGACAACCCGGTGGGAGGCAGCGACAATGGTTCGTTTGCACGAAAAGGGGTGCCCATTATCTGGTATCACACCGAGGGACACCCTGACTACACGCGCCCTTCGGACACGGCCGACAAAATAAACTACCGGAAAATGACTGACATTTGCCGGGCTTCCTTCCTGACGGGATGGAAAATGGCAAACGAAAAGGCATATTAAGTTGCGGCCCTGAATTTTCACTGAAAAACAAGCCTTCAGGCGGTTAAATACACTCAAAAAACCGCTTCGGAGGCTTGTTTGGCTTTTTTACTTCAGCCCGAGGCTGATTTTCTTCAATCTCTGAACGAAAAGTACTAACTTCGCAACGGAATAGGAGCCCATGCGTTGCGCTCCACTACCCTACGGAGCGTATGCTCCTCTTTTGCACCATAAACACTCGACAGAAAACACATGTTAGCATACTTGATTTCAGCGTACCGCGACCCCGAACATTTGGCACGGCTGATTAAGGCTTTGGACTTTAACGCCGACTTTTACGTTCACATTGATGCCAATGTTGACGAAGCCCCTTTTCGGGCTGCATTGCCTCACAAGGTGAAGTTTGTTCACCGCCATGCCGTGAACTGGGGTGGCTGGAACCAAGTGGCCTACCAGTATGAACTGGTGAAGGCTGCTGTGAGCAGCGGATGCAATTACTCGCATCTGGTGTGCCTCAGCGCACAGGATTATCCGCTTTGGAGCAACAGCCGGATTCATGCCTTTTTTGCAGAACACGCTCACGAGGAACTCATGAGCGGATACAACCTGACGCGCGGCAACAGCTCGATACAGCGGCGCAAGGTGACGTGTGTGCACCCCTTTCGCGACTTGAAATGGCACAATCGCTGGTTGCGCAACAAGGTGATTGTGGCTTCGCGCACGCTGCTGCGCTACATGGGTATCAGGCGGCCGGCTTCGGTAATGCTCAATGGCAAGCGGTGCGACGTGTTTTTCGGTTCTGACTATTGGGCCATTACGCTGGCTTGCGCACGCTGGATTCTGACCACTTTCGATGGCGAAACGGCTTTGCAACGCTACTTCAGCACTTCGTTCGTGCCAAGCGAAATGTGCTTTCAAACCATTGTGTTTAATTCGCCCTTTGCGGCTCATGCCTTGCTGCACACCGGGCCGTATCCGGGACTTTCGGTGCTGACGCCGCTGCACTACATTGACTATGGGGCGTGCATCAAGGAACTTACTACCGAGGACTTACCGAAACTGACGGAACGCAATAAAATGTTTTGCCGAAAGGTGGTGACAGGCAAGTCGGACGCACTGGCCGAAGCCATCGACCGCTTGCGGGCTGCCGATGAGGCGGCGCATTCGTCGGCTGCAAACGATTGACACCTTGGAGCGCGCAACGGCTGCTGCATCGGGACAAGGGCTACAGCCTGAACCTCGACACAAACAAAACGATTTTCCACTTCTTTCTACACTTAAATAATTATATGGTATCAGTTGACGGACTTGCCGTGGAATTTGGCGGCACTACGCTATTTTCTGACATTTCATTTGTTATCAACGAAAAGGACCGCATCGCCCTGATGGGTAAAAACGGTGCGGGCAAAAGCACCCTGCTGAAAATTTTGGCTGGAGTGCGAACGGCTACACGCGGACAGGTGTCGGCACCGAAGGACACAGTAATTGCCTACCTGCCGCAGCACCTCATGACGGAGGACGGACGAACCGTGTTCGAAGAGGCTTCACAGGCTTTTGCGCACCTGCACGAAATGGAGGCGCACATCGAAACGCTCAACAAGCAGCTGGCTGAACGCACCGACTACGAAAGCGAAGAGTACATGGCGCTGATTGAGGAGGTGGCTACGCTGAGCGAAAAGTTTTATGCCATCGACATGACGCACTTTGAGGAGGATGTGGAAAAAACATTGCTCGGTCTGGGATTTGAACGTTCTGACTTTCGCCGACAGACGAGTGAATTTTCGGGCGGATGGCGCATGCGCATCGAACTGGCCAAAATGTTGCTGCAAAAGCCGGATGTGCTGCTGCTTGACGAACCGACGAACCACCTGGACATTGAATCAATCGGGTGGCTCGAAGAATTTTTGATTAACAATGGCAAGGCGGTAGTAGTCATCAGCCACGACCGTAAGTTTGTCGACAACATCACAACGCGTACCATCGAAGTAACGATGGGACGCATCTACGACTACAAGGTGAACTACTCGCAATACCTGCAGCTGCGCGCCGAACGCCGCGAACAGCAAATGAAGCAGTACGAGGAGCAGCAGAAAATGATTCAGGAAACGAAGGACTTTATCGAACGCTTCAAGGGTACATACTCAAAAACATTTCAGGTGCAAAGCCGCGTAAAAATGCTCGAAAAGCTGGAGCTCATCGAGGTGGACGAGGAGGATACCTCGTCCTTGCGACTGAAATTCCCGCCTTCGCCCCGCAGCGGACAGTATCCGGTGATGATGGACGGCGTGGGCAAGGCGTTCGGGCCGAAGCGCATATTTGCCAACGCATCGATGACCATTGAACGAGGCGAAAAGGTGGCCTTCGTCGGACGTAACGGCGAGGGTAAGTCGACCATGGTGAAGTGTATCATGGGCGAGCTTGAACACGAGGGTACGCTGACACTGGGACACAACGTAAAAATTGGATACTTTGCCCAGAATCAGGCTTCGCTGCTGGATGAGGAACTGACCGTGTTCCAAACCATCGACGATGTGGCGAAGGGCGAAATTCGCAATAAAATTCGCGACTTGCTCGGTGCGTTCATGTTTGGCGGCGAGGCCAGCACCAAAAAGGTGAAGGTGCTTTCGGGTGGCGAACGTACGCGCCTGGCTTTGCTCAAACTGCTGCTCGAACCGGTGAACCTGCTGATTCTTGACGAACCGACGAACCACCTGGACTTGCGCACCAAGGACGTGCTGAAGCAGGCATTGGCCGACTTCGACGGTACGCTGATTTGTGTGAGCCACGACCGTGACTTCCTCGACGGACTGGTGAACAAGGTGTATGAATTCGGCCACGGCCGTGTACGCGAACACTTGTGTGGCATCTACGAATTCCTGGACAGCAAAAAGGCCGAGGAATTGCAGCGTATGGGCATACGGGCCTAATGCTGTGAGCGTCGGGACCATCGGTTCTTCCTGATGTATATACATGAATATGGCATTATTGCACCATAGCTGCTTGCCGACAAAGTAGCTGCGACGTAATGAGGTCATCCGTTTGTGAAGCTGTTTAATCTTTCCTCTCTTCCTCTTCGAGAAAGGTTTACGCATGGAGCGTAGGTAAGTTTAAACAGTTTCTTCGTTTTCTATTCTCTTTTCAAGCAGGCTTCGGCCTGTCAACACACACCTCACACATCTGTTATGCAAATACTCCTTTCCTGTGCCAAAACAATGGGACATACTTTGCCGGTTTATGCGCCGATGCCTACGTTGCCCCGCTTTGCCGGCGAGGCCGACGAGGCTGTCAGGATGCTGATGCAGCTTTCGCCCGACGAAGTGGGAAAAATGCTGAAGGTGAACGGACAGATTGCGGCTGAAAACGTGCAACGCTACGCTGAATACTTTGCCGACGAAACGCTGAGTGTTCCGGCCTTGCTGGCCTATACGGGCATTGTGTTCAAACAAATCGGAGCTGCCGATTTCAGCGAAACGGACTGGCACTTTGCCGCTTCGCACCTGTTTATCACTTCTTTCCTTTACGGACTGCTCCGCCCCACTGATACCATCAGGCCTTACCGCCTGGAGGGCAATGCGCGCTTGCCTTACCCCGACGGACCGACGCGCTTTGAACACTGGCAGGACTTGCTGACCGACGTGCTGATTGAGGAAACAAAGCGCGACGACGGGGTGCTGGTGAACCTGGCGAGTGCCGAAATGAAGCGACTGTTCAAATGGTCGCGCGTGAAACGCGAACTGAAGGTACTGACGCCCGATTTCAAAACTATCGAGGGCGACAAGGAGCGGAGCGTGGTGGTGTACACCAAAATGTGCCGGGGACAAATGACGCGGTTCATACTGAAAAACCACCTGACGGACTGCACGGAGCTGATGGCCTTTGAGCCGGATGTGGCAGAGGCGGCAGTGGTGACGAAGTGGGAATAGACAACAACGAGGGGATAATCGGGGCTAAGTTTCATTTTTTTCTTTTTTCCGCTTATGAAAAATCTTCGGTTTTTAATGTGTTTCGTGGTATGGCTGACTGCTGCAGCAGTTTGGGCTGACGAGGTAACGAACAGTTTGCCCCAAAGCCTCAGCCGGGTAACGCTGCTTGCCAACTTGAAGGCGGGCGACTACTACGCGGTGCTGAAAAACATGAATAAGGAGAACTACGAGCTGCTGGGCACGCACTATGCTTTCAAAGACAAGGGCTGCATGGCGGCCGGAAAGCGCGCAGAACCGACAGATAAACTGGAGGCAAGTATGACGGTGAAAACTGCGAAGGAACTGTGGCAGCTTACCGTGAACGACAACGGACGGGTGATGCTGCGCAACGCGGAAACGGGACGCTATTTGGGAAGGGAGGCCAAGAACAGCGAGAGTCTGACCTTGCACGAGGTGCCGTCGGCGCTCTGCGAATGGGAACTGCGCGAAAGGGATAACGGCAGTTTCGACCTGGCTGTTGCGGGTACGAACCGGGTGCTTGAATACGGCTACCGAAGCGGAAAGGATGTGTTCAGCCTTTACGCGCAAAGTAGGCAGAAGGGCTTATGGCTGTACAGGCTGCCTACGCATTATGCCGACATCGAGGGTGAAGCTGCGGTGCCGGCCGATGGTTGCCGGGTGGCACTGTGCAACGCAGGCTGGGTGCGCTCGGCCGACGGCAAGGCTCTCAACACCGAGCATTACCGACTGACCGACGGCACGCTGGCTGAAATGCCGGGAGTGCAGGGGCTGACTTGCGAACGCTTGAACGAAACCGACTTTGCGCTGCGCGACGAGGGGGGAAGATTCCTGAACTACGCGCTACAAATGGGCAGCGAACGCTGCATTTGGCGGGTGGTGAACGGACAGGTGCGTACGGCTGAAGCAAAGGCGCGTTTCCTGTGTTTCGATGCGCAAACCAAACGGTGGTTCGTCGCGAACGAAGAGGTAGCGCAAACGACGGCTTTGTTTGCAACGGTGGCTCCGGCGGCGGCAATGAGCGTCGATGACGAGGGCATTTGCCGTTTGTCGGGGGGATGGGGTGCCGATGCATTGGCTGCCCTTGATTGCGAACGGGTGAACGTGCTGGACCTGACGGAGGCGGTGCTTCCGCGCAAGGCGCGGGGCTTCGAACGGCTGCCGGCCGAAAGGAATGTGCCGGTGTTTGTCAGAGAGGCCGACGGAGAGATGGCCAAGGCCATATGGCCGTTTGTTATTGGCTGCGGTGCAACGAACCGACTCTTGACGCGCTACGAATTGAAGGACCGAGGCAGCTTTGTGACGCACCGTTCTTTCAGTGCCGATGCGGGCATGCTGTCGTACCGTCGTAAGGGGCCGAACGTGGCTTCGTGGCAAACGGTGTGTCTGCCTTTCGAGGTGGACAACCCGGGCATGCAGGTGGCTGAACTGACTGATTTCAGCAACGGGGTGCTGTCCTTCGGGCTGGTAAAACGCCTGAAGGCGGGGGTGGCATACATTGTGTATGCTTCGGCCGATTTGTATTGGCGCAACGCTGCGTGTACGGTGGTTGCTACGGCACAGTCGGGCAGGCTGCAGGGGTGTTTCACTCCGTGGATGGCTGCCGAGGGGGCTGCGTCTGCTTACTTGCTGCTACCGGAACAGAATGCTTTTGCAATGGCTCCGGGGGGTAGCACTTTGCCGCCTTTCCGTGCATTTCTGCGTGCGGACCAAACAAAGGGGCTGAAGAGGGCGCAGAATTTGCTGCGCTTCAAAATTCCGAAATAACGAACTCGATGAAAGCAGAAGAGGGATTGACCCTGACACTGACCGGACAGAAGCGATATGGACACTGACCGGAAACGGAGGAAGCTGTGGACATCGAGAATGGTTTTCTAACTGATTTCAACGAACACGACTGATGATTATGAAAAAATACTTACACTCCACCTTACACGGCAAAAGCTCGTGTGGAACTTCGACTGACGAGGGCGAATGGGCGCAGAATCCGGATTTCGAAAATGCGCGACTGATTGGATATTTCCGCATTGCGCGACTGAAATTCCTGTCTTTTTCGGGCTTGTTTGGCTTGGGCGTGATATGGTTCGGGCTGATGTATCTGCTTCACATGGATGAGGGCATACGCACTTTCGATTTGCTGAAAATTGCGTTGCTGCTGATGATGGGTTGTTTGGCGCACTTGTGCTGGCGTGCCATGCTGGTGGTTGAAAAAGCGCTGATTCTGCGACAGGGCGACGCGGCACCGAGGGTGAAACACGCCATTTGCTTTTGCCACCTTTCGTCGTTCATGGTGTCGCTGTTGGCGGCAGTGGCGGTGTATGGTTGGCTGTCGGGCAAGGAACTTACGCTGTGGGCTATGTTTGTGGCGCCTACGGTGTTTGTGGCGGTGTTCAAGGTGCTGATGATTGAGCATACAAAGCGCATTCTGCAATGGTTCGACAGTGAGTCGGGGCAGATTATTTATCCGCTGAATGAACGCAAGGGACTTTCGCAAAAGTCGCACCGCATCATCTCGACTATTTATTGGTTCTTCGTTTTTACTTACGTGCTGGTGGGCATCGTGCTGTATAACCTTTGGTAAAACCTTTGATAACTTTGCGCTCCGTCATCGGCTTTTATAGCCCTTTGTCACGCGTTTCCATAGCCCTTATCACGCGCTTCCATAGCCCTTTATCACACGCTTTCATAACCTCTTGTCATAGGCTTTCATAACCTTTTGTCATAGGCTTCCAGCACCTCTTGTCATAAGCTTTCAGCACCTCCTGCGCACAGTCACAGTGCGGCTGCTTACACAGAAAGAAAGCGGTTAGTGGATTATCCAGTTCACTAACCGCTTTCTTTTTATTTGTTTGCGCCATTCTCGAATCAATGCCAATTCTCGTCATTAACAATTTCTCTAACAAATGCAAAATTCAGTACTCCCCTCATGCGTTTGCAGCAGGGCGGAATACTTGTGCGCGTTTCCGCATTTGTGGTGATTTTGAAAGCATTGATTTTCAGCGATTCCGCGCTTCTTCAAACTAGCTCGGAACTATTTTCAACTAGCTCGGAACTAATTTGCACAAGTTCGGAACTAATTTGCACAAGTTCGGAGGTAATTTCAAAGAAAAGCCGGTTAGTAACGCAGGCACTTGGAAGGAAATGAAAAACATTGGATTATTTTTAACAGATATTTACCCACATCACTGCTTACGGTTTAACATTTTTCTAAATCAGCGAAAATGATTTTGAATACTCACTGATAGCCTATTGATGGGCATTTTATAACTGAAAATAGACTGAGCGGATATTGATTTTGGTGAAACTTGGGGCGGCGATAAGGGCAAAAAAAAATCCTTGCAGCTGTTCAAAAACTTGAACGCTGCAAGGATTCTTATCAGTCGTGTAAGTGAATTGCCGTGGAGCTTTGCCTGGCCTTTTAGCTTGCGCTTAAGGGGGCGCGGCTGCGGCAATCAACCGTTTATTCGTTTTCAGCTTCTTTAGCTGCCTGGGCTTTTTCCCATTCCTGACGGTCGGCAACTACGATGCGATTGAACTCGCGCAAACCGGTACCGGCGGGGATGAGATGACCGCAGATTACGTTTTCCTTCATACCTTCGAGGTAGTCGACCTTACCGCTGATGGCAGCTTCGTTGAGCACCTTGGTGGTTTCCTGGAAGGATGCGGCCGACATGAAGCTCTTGGTTTGCAGAGCGGCACGGGTGATACCCTGAAGAATCTGGGTAGAGGTGGCGGCCACGGCATCGCGTACCTTGACGAGCTTGAGGTCACGGCGCTTGAGCTGTGAGTTTTCGTCGCGGAGCTTGCGGGCGGTTACAATCATACCCTTCTTCATGGTTTCGCTGTCGCCAGCGTCAACCACAACTTTCTTACCCCAGATGCGGTCGTTCTCTTCGGCAAAGTCGAGCTTGTCGACAATTTGCTGTTCGAGGAAGCGGGTATCGCCGGGTTCGTTGATCTGTACCTTGCGCATCATCTGACGTACAATCACTTCGAAGTGCTTGTCGTTGATCTTTACACCCTGCAAACGGTAAACGTCCTGTACTTCGTTAACAATGTATTCCTGTACGGCGGTGGGACCCTTGATGGCGAGGATGTCGCCGGGGGTGATTGAACCGTCGGACAGAGGAGTACCGGCACGAACGTAGTCGTTTTCCTGAACCAGAATCTGCTTTGACAGGGGTACGAGGTACTTCTTAATTTCGCCCAATTTTGAGGTGACAATGATTTCGCGGTGGCCACGTTTTACGTTACCCATTGAAATTTCACCGTCGATTTCGCTAACCACAGCGGGGTTGCTCGGGTTGCGGGCTTCGAACAGCTCGGTTACACGGGGGAGACCACCGGTGATGTCACCGGCTTTACCTACGACACGAGGAATCTTGATGAGGACTTCACCGGCTGCCAACTTCTGTCCGTCTTCGACCACGATGTGACCGTTGATGGGGAAGCTGTAGGTGCGGAGCACTTCGCCGTCGTCGCCAATGATGTGTGCGGTGGGCACGTGGCTCTTGTCTTTCGACTCGATTACGATGCGTTCGCGCAAACCGGTGGCTTCGTCTTCTTCAACACGGTAGCTGATACCTTCGGTTACGTTTTCGAACTGGATGGTACCTGCATTTTCGGTTACGATTACGGCGTTGAAGGGGTCCCACTTGGCAATTACGGTGCCCTTTTCTACCTTCTGACGGTCGTCAACATAGATGACTGAACCGTAGGGTACGTTCTGGGTCGAAAGGATGATGCCGGTGTTTTCGTCGATAAAGCGTACTTCGGCCAGACGACCTACAACCACCTTACCGGGGTTCTCGGGATTGTCTGAGGCGTTGTCGGCTCCGGGAAGGAGGTCAACGGTACGGAGTTCTTCGAATTCAACGCGACAGTCGCTCTTGGCAACGATGGTGGCGTTGGCTGCGGCATTCGATGCAATACCACCGGCGTGGAAGGTACGGAGTGTAAGCTGCGTACCAGGCTCACCAATTGACTGGGCGGCAATCACACCGACGGCTTCGCCCTTCTGTACCATGCGGCTGGTGGCGAGGTTGCGGCCGTAGCACTTCATGCAGACACCGTGCTTGCTTTCGCAGGTGAGCACTGAACGAATTTCAACGCTTTCGATGGGCGATGCTTCGATTTCGGCTGCAATGGCTTCGGTAATTTCCTCACCGGCTGCAATGATGAGCTTGCCAGTGGTGGGGTGTATGATGTCGTGAACAGACACACGGCCCAAAATACGCTCGCTGAGTGAAGAGATGATTTCGTCACCATCCTTCAATGCAGTGCAAACGAGGCCGCGGAGGGTTCCACAGTCTTCTTCAGTAATGATTACGTCGTGCGAAACGTCGACCAAACGACGGGTAAGGTAACCGGCGTCGGCCGTCTTCAGTGCGGTATCGGCCAAACCCTTACGTGCACCGTGGGTTGAGATAAAGTACTCAAGCACGGACATACCTTCCTTAAAGTTAGAAAGAATCGGGTTTTCGATAATCTGGGCACCTTCGGCACCTGCTTTCTGAGGCTTGGCCATCAAACCACGCATACCGGCAAGCTGGGCAATCTGATCGGCCGAACCACGGGCTCCTGAGTCGAGCATCATGAACACGGCGTTGAAACCTTGGTCGGCTTCGGTCATCTGCTTCATGAGGGTCTTCTTCAGGTCGGTGTTGACGTGGGTCCAGGTATCAATTACTTGGTTGTAACGTTCGTTGTCGGTGATGAAACCCATGTTATAGTTCATGGTAATCTGATCGATTTCATCATTACCGCGCTTCACGATGTCTTTCTTCTCGGTGGGGATGATAATATCGTCGAGGTTGAACGACAAACCACCTTCGTAGGCCTTACGATAACCAAGGTTCTTGATACCGTCGAGGAATTCGCAGGCACGGGCCATACCCACGGTCTTGATAACGAGGGTGATGACGTCGCGGAGTGACTTCTTCGAAATTACCTTGTTAACGTAACCGCATTCGTAAGGAATGATTTCGTTGACAATAACACGACCTACTGAGGTTTCAACCAGGTGCTTGCACATTTGTCCGGCTTCGTTGACGTCGTCAACCATTACCTTGACGGGAGCGTGTACGTCGACGCGCTTTTCGTTGAAGGCGATGAGGGCTTCTTCGGGTCCGTAGAAGGTGAGGCCGGTTCCCTTTGCTCCGGGACGGAGCTTGGTGATATAGTACAAACCGAGCACCATATCCTGTGAGGGCACGGTGATAGGTGCACCGTTGGCGGGGTTCAGAATGTTGTGGCTCTGGAGCATGAGCATCTGGGCTTCGAGCACGGCTTCATTACCCAAAGGAAGGTGAACGGCCATCTGGTCACCGTCGAAGTCGGCGTTGAACGCGGTACATGCCAACGGGTGGAGCTGAATGGCTTTACCTTCAATCATCTTGGGCTGGAAGGCCTGAATACCCAAACGGTGAAGGGTCGGTGCACGGTTGAGCAACACGGGGTGACCCATCATGACGTGCTCAAGGATGTCCCAGATAACGGGCTCGCGACGGTCGACAATCTTCTTGGCGCTCTTTACCGTCTTCACAATGCCGCGCTCAATGAGCTTGCGGATGATGAACGGCTTGTAAAGCTCGGCGGCCATGAGCTTGGGCAGACCGCACTCGCCCATCTTGAGTTCGGGACCTACAACGATTACCGAACGGGCTGAGTAGTCGACACGCTTACCGAGAAGGTTCTGACGGAAACGGCCTTGCTTACCCTTGAGTGAGTCTGAAAGTGACTTGAGCGGACGGTTGCTGTCGCTCTTTACGGCTGAACTCTTGCGTGAGTTGTCGAAAAGGCTGTCAACTGACTCCTGAAGCATACGTTTTTCGTTACGCAGAATCACTTCGGGGGCCTTGATTTCGAGCAGTCGCTTCAAACGGTTGTTGCGGATGAGAACGCGACGGTAAAGGTCGTTCAAGTCGGAGGTGGCGAAACGTCCACCATCCAGGGGTACGAGCGGGCGCAAATCGGGCGGAGTGACGGGGATTACCTTCATAATCATCCACTCGGGCTTGTTGCGTTCGCGGCTTGAACGGAACGATTCTACTACCTGCAAACGCTTGAGGGCTTCGTTCTTGCGCTGTACAGACGAGTCGCTGTTGGCGCGGTCGCGAAGTTCGTACGACAGGGCATCGAGGTCGATGCGGGTGAGCAGGTCGTAAATGGCCTCGGCACCCATTTTGGCGATGAACTTATTGGGGTCAGAGTCCTCGAGGTACTGGTTTTCCTTCGGCAAACGCTTGAGGCAATCCAGGTATTCGTCCTCGGTGAGGAGGTCGTTCTGCGCAAAGTCTTCGGCCAAAGGTCCGGGCTGAATAACTACGTAACGCTCGTAATATATAATGCTGTCGAGTTTCTTGGTCGGAATACCGAGCAGGTAACCCATTTTGTTGGGCAACGAACGGAAATACCAGATGTGTGCAACGGGCACTACAAGCTGAATATGTCCGGCACGCTCGCGGCGTACTTTCTTTTCGGTTACTTCAACACCGCAACGGTTGCAGACGATGCCTTTGTAACGGATGCGCTTGTACTTTCCGCAGTGGCATTCGTAGTCCTTGGTTGGACCGAAAATGCGTTCGCAGAACAAGCCGTCACGCTCGGGTTTATAGGTTCGGTAGTTGATTGTTTCGGGCTTCAACACCTCGCCATACGAATTAGCCATGATTTCCTCAGGTGAGGCCAAACCGATGGTTATTTTCGTAAAGTTACTCTTTATCTTATTATCTCTTTTAAATGCCATGTTCTAAGGAATGAAAAGATGATGGGAGTGATTATTAGAATCTGAATGATTTTTCCCAGACTCTGAAGTCGGGACATGCTCTGCGGCTCTGGTTTGAAATTTCCTCCCTTTGTTTCCCGCCCCGGTTCGGCAACATGACCTGACCGCAGTACGGAAAACAAATGGGAAGATAACCTTTATATGCCGGAAAAGCATTCATACAGTTTCTTAGTCGAGCGTGATGCTCAAGCCCAGACCGCGCAATTCGTGCAGGAGCACGTTGAGCGATTCGGGGATACCCGGAGTAGGCATAGTGTCGCCCTTGACAATAGCCTCGTAAGCTTTGGCACGGCCGGTAACGTCGTCGGACTTGATGGTGAGGATTTCCTGGAGTACGTGCGAAGCACCGAATGCCTCGATTGCCCAGACCTCCATTTCTCCGAAACGCTGACCACCAAACTGTGCCTTACCACCGAGAGGCTGCTGCGTAATGAGCGAGTACGGACCAATAGAACGTGCGTGCATCTTGTCTTCAACCATGTGGCCGAGTTTCAACATGTAAGTCACACCCACCGTTGCCTTCTGGTCGAACGGTTCACCCGTTCCACCATCATAAAGCTGCGTTGAACAGTAGCGGGGCAAGCCTGCCTTGTCGGTCCATTCGCAAAGGTCTTCAAGTTTGGCACCATCGAAAATAGGTGTGGCAAACTTAACGCCCAACTTGCGACCGGCAGCACCGAGTACGGCCTCGAAAATCTGACCGAGGTTCATACGCGAAGGCACACCCAGCGGGTTCAGTACGATGTCGACCGGCGTACCATCCTCGAGGAACGGCATGTCTTCCTGACGCACAATCTTCGACACGATACCCTTGTTACCGTGGCGACCTGCCATCTTATCGCCGACACCAATCTTACGCTTCTTGGCAATGTAAACCTTGGCCTGCTGAATGATACCAGAAGGAAGGTCGTCACCAATGGTCAACGCAAACTTCTTACGCTTCAGAATGGCATCGAGTTGGTTGAACTTCTTCAAGTAGTTGATAACGAGCTGACGGATGAGCTTGTTGGTGTGCTCGTCTTCCGTCCAACCGCGGAGTTCAACAGCCGTGTAATCAAGTGCTGCCAACATCGGACGGGTAAACGTAGCGCCCTTGGCAATGAGCTCTGAGCCTACATTGTCCTTCACGCCGAGCGACGTTTTCTCGTCGCAAAGCGTAAGCAGTTTGTCGAGCAGAATGGTCTTCAATTCACCCGTTTCGCGGTCGAACTCTTCGTCGAGCTTCTGCAAGGTAATCTTGTCAGCAGCCTTCGAGCTACGCGATTTCTGTACGCGGGCAAACAAGCGCTTGTTGATAACCACACCGGCCAGCGAGGGATTTGCCTTGAGCGAAGCATCCTTCACGTCACCAGCCTTGTCACCAAAGATGGCACGCAGAAGTTTTTCTTCGGGCGTCGGATCGCTTTCGCCCTTCGGCGTAATTTTACCAATCATGATATCGCCCGGTGCGATACGCGCACCAATACGCACAATACCATTTTCATCCAAATCCTTCGTAGCATCTTCGCTTACGTTGGGGATGTCGTTGGTAAATTCTTCCATACCACGCTTCGTTTCACGCACTTCAAGCGAGAACTCATCCACGTGAACAGAAGTAAGGATATCATCACGTACAATACGCTCATTCAATACGATAGCATCCTCATAGTTGTAACCCTTCCAAGGCATGTAAGCCACGAGGAGGTTACGGCCAAGAGCCAACTCACCGTTTTCGGTAGCATAACCCTCAGTAAGGATGTCACCCTTCTTCACAATCTGACCTGCATCGCAAATCGGACGGAGGTCAATGGTCATATTCTGGTTCGTACGGCGGAACTTGGGAATCTGGTATTCCTTTACGTTCGAATCGAAGCTAACAAACTCTTCATCTTCAGAACGGTCGTAAGCAATACGGATGGTAGTAGCATCTACATATTCAATCACACCATCACCTTCTGCCGTAATCATCGTACGTGAATCTTCGCAAACCTGCTTTTCGATACCCGTACCTACGATAGGTGCTTCACTGCGGATAAGGGGAACTGCCTGACGCATCATGTTCGATCCCATCAACGCACGGTGAGCATCGTCGTGCTCAAGGAAGGGAATCAGTGAAGCTGCGATTGAAGCAATCTGCTGCGGAGCCACGTCCATGAGTTCAACCTCTGAAGGGGGAACCACAGGATAATCGGCATCCTGACGGCACTTCACTTTATCGCGGATAAACGTACCATCGTCATTCAGCGGAGCATTACCCTGACCGATAATCTTACCCTCTTCTTCTTCAGCAGAAAGGTAAACAACATTTTCGTTGTTCAGGTTTACAACCGAATTCTCAACCTTACGGTACGGAGTTTCGATGAAACCGAGGTCATCAATCTTCGCATACACACAAAGCGAAGAAATCAAACCAATGTTCGGACCTTCAGGCGACTCGATAGGACACAAACGACCATAGTGCGTGTAGTGTACGTCTCGCACCTCGAAACCGGCACGTTCACGCGACAGACCGCCAGGACCTAAGGCTGACAAACGACGCTTGTGCGTAACCTCAGCCAAGGGGTTCGTCTGGTCCATGAACTGCGACAGGGCATTCGTACCGAAGAACGAGTTGATCACGCTCGAGATAGTCTTAGCATTGATCAAATCCGTCGGCGTAAACACTTCGTTGTCACGCACGTTCATACGTTCACGAATCGTACGGCTCATACGTGCCAAACCGATTGAGAACTGGTTCGAGAGCTGTTCGCCCACCGTACGTACGCGACGGTTACTCAAGTGGTCAATATCATCGACAGTAGCCTTAGAGTTGATCAACTCAACCAAGTACTGGATAATCTCGATGATATCTTCGCGAGTCAACACGCGCACATCCATATCCGTTGAAAGATTCAACTTCTTATTGATACGGTAACGACCAACCTCGCCCAAGTCATAACGCTTTTCAGAGAAGAAAAGGTTGTTGATAACTTCGCGAGCCGAAGCATCATCAGCAGGGTCAGAGTTACGCAGCTGACGGTAGATAAACGTTACAGCTTCCTTTTCCGACTTCGAGGGGTCCTTCTGCAACGTATTGAAGATGATAGAGTAATCAGAAGAAGAAGCCTCCTCCTTGTGAATCAGAATGCTCTGTTCACCCGAGTTAATGATTTGTTCAATGTGCTCTTCCTCAATCACCGTTTCGCGCTCAAGCACAATTTCAATACGTTCAATAGAAACTACTTCACCGGTATCCTCATCAACGAAGTCTTCGAGCGTACTCTTCAGCACACGGGCAGCCAACTTGCGGCCGATAACATTCTTCAGATTCGTTTTGTTCACCTTGATTTCCTCGGCGAGCTTGAAAATCTGCAAAATGTCCTTATCCGTGTCATAACCGATGGCACGCAACAAAGTAGTTACGGGCAACTTTTTCTTACGGTCGATGTAAGCATACATCACATTGTTGATGTCCGTAGCAAATTCGATCCACGAACCCTTGAACGGGATGATACGTGCAGAATAAAGCTGCGTACCGTTAGCGTGGATACTTGAACCGAAGAATACACCGGGCGAACGGTGAAGCTGCGAAACAACTACACGCTCAGCACCGTTGATAATAAACGTACCGTTGCTTGTCATGTAAGGAATCGTACCCAGGAACACATCCTGTACGACGGTATCGAAATCCTCATGATCAGGGTCCGTACAATAAAGTTTGAGTTTTGCCTTGAGGGGCACACAGTAAGTCAATCCGCGCTCCAGACATTCCTGAATGCTGTAACGAGGTTCATCGATATAGTAGTCGATAAACTCTAATACAAAGTTGTTGCGAGTATCAGCGATAGGGAAGTTCTCAGCAAAAACTTTGTACAGACCGTCGTTCTTACGCAATTCACTGGGCGTGTCGAGCTGCAGAAAATCTTGGAAAGACTTTAACTGAACGTCCAAGAAATCGGGATAAGGCATCGGATTCTTTACGGACGCGAAGTTTACACGTTGGTTTATTACTCTGGAAGACATTCGTTCGTATTGTTGGGGATAAACAATGGTTTAAAAGATTGTAAGTCTAAAGTCAACAAGTAAAATGAAACTTAAACTTATCAACCTATAAACTAAATGTTCTAAAATCTTAGCCACATTACGCGCAAATAGCCCGGCCGAGTATGAGTCGGCGGGCAAAATAACAATCGCAATAACACGCAAACACCGGCAAGTCGCATAAACAAGGCGCATCAGCCCTAAAAAGAGGCGATAAAATGCTGAAATTCAGGATAAAACCGGCATTTTCAATGTATCGGGAATGAGCTAAGACATATAGACGCAAAAAGGTTATGAACCCTCTACCAGAGGATCCATAACCGACTCCTTATATAAGGATTTTATTAGGCGAGTTCTACTTCAGCACCAGCTTCTTCGAGAGCCTTCTTGAGTGCTTCAGCTTCTTCCTTGGCAACGCCTTCCTTAACCTTGCTAGGAGCACCGTCTACGATGTCCTTAGCTTCCTTCAGGCCAAGACCGCAGTGTTCCTTAACAGCCTTAACAACCTGGAGCTTAGCGGCACCAGCGCTCTTAAGAACTACGTCGAAAGAGGTCTTCTCCTCAGCAGCAGCAGCGGCACCGGGAGCAGCAGCAGCAACAGCAACAGCTGCAGCAGCGGGTTCAATTCCGTACTCTTCCTTGAGGACATTTGCCAACTCGTTAACTTCCTTCACTGTCAAATTTACCAATTCTTCAGCGATAGCTTTGATATCTGCCATTTGTGTAATGTATTTTTTTGTTTTGTTTCTAAGTTAATTGTAGGGTTCGGTGTCTGGACCAATTTAAATTATTCGGGACGTTCGCCCAAAGTCTTAAGCACACCGTGAATAGTCTGTCCTGCGCCTTGGAGGGCAGAGATAACATTCTTTGCAGGAGACTGGAGAAGAGCAACGATTTCGGCGATAACCTCGTTCTTGCTCTTGATAGCGCAAAGGGTCTCGAGCTGGTCGGCACCTACATAGAAGCCTTCCTCAGCATAAGCAGCCTTTAAGCCGGGGATACCATCTTTGCTAACTTCCTTGATCAATTTAGCGGGAGCGTTAGCAGTCTGGCAGAAGAATACTGCAGTTGTACCTTTCAAGCAGCCATAGAGAGGAGAGTAATCAATCTCTGAAGCTTCGAAAGCCTTGTGCAGCAGGGTGTTCTTAACAACTACCATCTTGATCTCAGCGCCGAAGCACTTGCGACGGAGAGCAGAAGTAGCTTCTGCGTTCATGCCCGTTACGTCAACGAGGTAGAAGTGTGCATATTCCTTGAGTTTCTCACCGAGTTGCTCGATGATGATAGCTTTATCTTCCTTCTTCATATTCGCAAATTAGTTTAGATTTCTTCTACTGATTTAGGATCAATCTTGATACCCTTGCTCATGGTAGAGGAAAGATAAATACTCTTGATATATGTACCCTTAGCAGCCGTCGGTTTCAGCTTGATGATGGTAGCTATGAATTCCTTAGCATTACCGAAGATTTGTTCGGGAGTGAAAGAAACCTTACCAATTGAAGTATGAACGATACCGGTCTTGTCAACCTTGAAATCGATCTTACCCTGCTTAACCTCACGGACAGCCTTAGCAACGTCCATAGTAACAGTACCACTCTTAGGGTTAGGCATCAATCCGCGGGGACCGAGCACACGACCCAGGGCACCAATCTTACCCATGATGGCAGGCATCGTAATGATTACATCGATGTCAGTCCAGCCACCCTTAATTTTCTCGATATATTCATCGAGACCTACATAGTCAGCGCCTGCTTCTTTAGCAGCAGCTTCAGCATCGGGCGTACAGAGGCAGAGAACGCGAACTTGCTTACCAGTACCATTAGGAAGTGACACAACGCCACGAACCATCTGGTTAGCCTTACGCGGGTCAACGCCCAGACGTACGTCAATATCGACAGAAGCATCGAACTTGGTAGTGGTAATTTCCTTTACCAAAGATGCAGCTTCTTTCAACGTGTATGCCTTCCCCGCTTCAATCTTGTCAGCGACCGACTTTTGATTCTTTGTCAGTTTACTCATGTTAGTTGAAGTTTAAATTATTCACAGGGAAAGTCACCCTTTACTGAGATACCCATGCTGCGGGCAGTACCTGCAACCAAACGCATTGCACTTTCAACGGTGAAGCAGTTCAAGTCGGGCATCTTATCTTCTGCAATAGCCTTAACCTGATCCCAAGTAATCTCAGCGATCTTATTACGGTTAGGTGCGGCAGATCCGCTCTTCTTTTTGGCTGCTTCCAGTAGTTGAATTGCCACAGGAGGAGTCTTGACTACGAAAGAGAAAGACTTGTCATTATAGTAAGTAATGACAACCGGTAATACCTTACCAGCCTTGTCCTGAGTTCTGGCGTTGAACTGCTTGCAGAAATCCATGATGTTGATACCCTTAGAACCCAGAGCAGGACCTACGGGAGGTGATGGATTTGCAGCGCCGCCCTTAATCTGTAATTTGATTAATCCAGCAACTTCTTTAGCCATTGTTATTATTTATATTGAATTTAATTTGACGTAGGAATCAAGCACGTAACAAATACCTTATTCCTTTTCTATCTGCATAAAACCGAGGTCCAAGCCAGTATTTCTACCGAAGACCTTAACGACTACAGTGACCTTGCGTTTTTCCTCGTCCACCTTTTCGATGACACCGCTGAATCCGCTAAAAGGACCATCTGTAACCTTAACACTGTCGCCTACCACGTAAGGTATTTCAAGAACTTGAGGTTCATCCTCCAGCTCATCTACCTTACCAAGAATACGGTTAACCTCACTCTCGCGGAGAGGAGTAGGGTTATCCATGCCGCCCAAAAAGCCCAACACGTTAGGCGTGCTGCGCAACTCATGAACGGTTTCACCAACTAATCGTGCCTCTACAAGAACATAGCCGGGAAGATATAGACGTTCCTTAACAACTTGTTTGTTGCCTTGTACTTGCTTTACCTTCTCGGTAGGAATGAGTACCTGCGAAACATGACCGCCGAGGCGGCCATTCTTAATTTCAGCATCAATATACTCTTTAACCTTTCCTTCTTTACCACTGACGGCGCGAAGCACGTACCATGCCATTTCTGCTGCCATATCAGATTAAATTTGAGGATAGATTAATTGCATGATTGACTCGAATACCGTATCCATAAGGAACACCACGAGTGCTATGACGATGGAAGCTGTGAGCACAACAATCGCGCTGTGAGTCAACTCCTGTCGAGTAGGCCATGTGGTTCTATGAGATAATTCGTCGTATGAATCTTTGCAATATGCAGTGAATTTCTTGAACATACGTTTATCGATTAGCACGGGAAGAGAGGCTCGAACTCCCGACACCTGGTTTTGGAGACCAGTGCTCTACCAACTGAGCTATTCCCGTAAAAATAGGTCTTACCCTGTAGAGTAAGAACCTATTTAGTATTGTATAGGCTTAGCCTAAAGAGATTCGTATTAGTCGAGGATCTCAGTGATCTGACCAGAACCTACCGTACGACCACCTTCACGGATAGCGAAACGGAGACCTACGTTGATAGCAACAGCGTAGATAAGTTCTACAGTAATCTCTACGTTATCACCAGGCATTACCATTTCAGTGCCTTCGGGGAGGTGAATCTCACCGGTGCAGTCCATGGTACGGAGGTAGAACTGAGGACGATACTTGTTGCCGAACGGAGTGTGACGACCACCTTCCTCTTTCTTCAATACGTAGATAGAAGCCTTGAATTTCTTGTGCGGAGTGATTACACCCGGGTGAGTGATAACCATACCACGCTTGATTTCCTTCTTGTCGATACCGCGGAGGAGGAGACCTACGTTGTCACCAGCTTCACCCTGATCGAGGAGCTTACGGAACATTTCAACGCCAGTTACAACTGACTTCTTATCTTCACCAAGGCCGAGGATCTGAACTTCATCACCTACCTTAACAACACCGGTTTCAACACGGCCAGTAGCAACAGTACCACGACCAGTGATTGAGAACACGTCTTCAACAGGCATCAAGAAGGGCTTATCCTTATCGCGCTGGGGTTCCTGAATCCAGTTATCAACTGCATTCATGAGTTCCATTACAGAATCTTCCCACTTAGCAACGCCATTGAGAGCACCAAGAGCAGAACCGCGGATGATAGGAGTATCCTCTTCGAAGTTATAAGCTGCAAGGAGTTCGCTCATTTCCATTTCTACGAGCTCGAGCATTTCTTCATCCTCAACCATGTCGCACTTGTTCAAGAACACAACAAGACGGGGAACGTTTACCTGACGAGCGAGAAGGATGTGCTCACGAGTCTGAGGCATAGGACCATCAGTAGCAGCAACTACGATGATAGCACCGTCCATCTGAGCAGCACCAGTAACCATGTTCTTAACGTAGTCGGCGTGACCCGGGCAGTCTACGTGAGCATAGTGACGTTTCTCGGTTTCGTATTCAATGTGAGAGGTATTGATAGTGATACCACGTTCCTTTTCCTCGGGTGCATTGTCGATCTGGTCGAACGACTTAACATCTTCACCGGTGCCGAGCTTTTCGTGGAGCACCTTAGAGATAGCAGCAGTCAAGGTAGTCTTACCGTGGTCAACGTGACCAATAGTACCGATGTTAACATGCGGTTTGGTACGTTCAAATTTCTCTTTAGCCATAGCTGTTTATTTTATTGTTTGAATGAATTTCAGTTCTTCAATCTTCTGTATGAAAACAAAAAGAGAGCTGTTAGCGAGACTTGAACTCGCGACCTCTTCCTTACCAAGGAAGTGCTCTACCGCTGAGCTATAACAGCAAAACAAAATAAGAGAGCGGAAGACGGGGCTCAAACCCGCGACCCCCAGCTTGGAAGGCTAGTGCTCTATCAACTGAGCTACTTCCGCAATAGATTAGATTTGTGGGCAAAGATGGATTCGAACCACCGAAGGCGTAAGCCAGCAGATTTACAGTCTGCCCCATTTGGCCACTCTGGTATTTGCCCGTGTTTCTTTCACACTACCTCACTAAAAAGTGTCGTTTAGTAGATGTTTCCTTGAAACGGCTGCAAAGTTAGGCATTATTTCTTTCGCACCAAACATTTTCCCAATTTTTTTTCAAAAAAAATGCACTTTTTCTCCCTCACCCCCTAAAACACCCCTTTTTTACCCCTATTTTTGCACATATTCATCGTTTTTGTGCGTAAAAATTCAAGATTCTTTCTTCAAAGTGCAACATACTGAAAGTTCACTTTCGCACCGTCCGCTCCCCCACCCCACATCGGTTTTTCAGACTGCAACTTCTGCCCTTACTTCGTTTTTTTAAGAAAAACTTCGGAGCAATTCTTACTGCAACCTGCAAAATTTGAATGCTGGATGTGGCGCAAACAGAAAAATCAGGGCACTTTACAGAAAAGCGAGCGCACAAATTGCCATAATCACCAGATTCAAATGCGCGATTTATGACTTCACATACAAAATTCCTACATACTTTTATGGGCAAAGTGCCGAAAGCCCGCACCTTGCCCACAAAAATAAAGGTATTATGTTTGTCATTTTCTACTATTCTGCCGCCTTCAAGCGCACCAGGTAATCATAATGGGTGCCTTCCTGCACACATTCTGCCTTCAAACCGCAACGCGCCGCCACCTGACTCAAGGTATGGAAATCAACATAGAGCCAATCAAACGGCTTACCGTCGATACCGGCGTAATGCATTGTAAAGTCCACTTCACCATAATAAGAATCGGTTTCCGCATCATAATCGAAGTTGCCGTCCTCATCTTCGTACACATAGCGCAAATCGCTTGAATCAGCCAACACACAGCCTCCGGATTCAAGTAGCGACTTGGCACGAAGCAACAAATCGGGCAAGCGTTCCAAATTCCCGGCTATACCCAAACCATTCATCAGCAACAACACCGTGTGGTACTTGCCAGACAAATCGTCTGTAAAAAAATCCGCACAACGGGCATCCGCCACACCGCGGCGTCGCATAGTTTCCACCGACAGTTCGCTTATATCCACAGCCGTCACTTCCAGTCCGCGCTGTTGCAATGCCAACGAATGGCAGCCGGCACCAGCTCCCACGTCAAGCACCCTGCCGCTACAAAGCGACAAAGCCCTACGCTCCAGTACGGGCATTTGCGATTCAGTGCGAAACAAATTAGCAACAGGCATCACGTCATCCTCAAAAAGAGAGGAACTGACCACCAACGGTGATTTTTCACACCGCTGTTCAAAATAATCAACTATGGCACGACCCATAGGATCGAATTCGGGGTTTATTTTCACAGGACAATTAGTATTAAAAAGTCGCAGAAAAAAAAGATTCAAAAAAGCCCGGCAACCAGTGCCGGGCTCGCTATTAATAGTTTGTAATCACTCAATCGCCAAACAGTGTCTACTTTCACAAGCGGGCACAGGGCGATACTTTGAGTCATTCACATCGGTCATTCCTTATCACCAAACCGTTCAAGGAATGCAACCGCTTTGGAAATACTCCCTATGCTATTATCAGCATACGTCGGCATTACTTAGCCTGACGTTCCTTATATTTTTCAATTTGACGGAGCAGCGTATCAATGCAGAGGTCAACACCCTCTTCAAACGTGTCGCACACCTTTTCAGCATGCAAGTCATTACCGGGCAAGGTAACATTGATCGCAGTTTCTTTATTTTTGGCAGTTTCAGGTTTTACAACCTTCAATATAAATTCAACCTTAATTATGTTTTCGCAAGCTCTTTCGAGTTTTGCAGCTTTCTTTTCAATAAATGCATTCAGTTTTTCTGTGGCATCGAAGTGGATGGCTTGAATCTTGAGTTCCATAAGTACCTCCTTTTTCTTTAGGCCCTTGGGTGGGCACGTTCATATTCTTTTTTCAAGTCTGCGAATGTTGTATGCGTATAGATTTCTGTCGTGCTGATGCTTTCATGTCCGAGCAATTCCCTGATAGCCTCAAGGTCTGCCCCGTTATTAAGCATGGCAGTGGCAAAAGTATGACGCAGCACATGCGGACTTTTTTTCTTCTGAGTGGTTACGAGCGATAAATATTTCTTTACCATAACTTGCACCATGGCAACAGTCATTCGGGTAGATCGATTTGTCACGAACAAAGCCGTTTCATCATCCGGAGCAATCCGTTGCTCCATATAATGTTTCAAAGCCAGTTTCAGTTCCTCGCCAAACGGAATAATCCGTTGTTTATTTCGCTTACCCGTTACTTTCAGCTCGCCTGCCTCTAGCTGCACATCGCCAAGGTTCAACCCAACGAGTTCCGACACGCGCACCCCCGTATGATAAAAGGTTAGTAAAATCGTCCGGTCGCGCAGTCCGTCGAAAGTTTCCGGAAATACCACATCATCGAACAACCGGTCAATCTCCGACTGTTTCAGAAAGGTAGGTAAAGGCAAATGAATTTTGGGATTCTTCACCAAACGGAGCGGATCACGCTTCACACGTTCCATGCGCAATAAATACTTATAGAGCGAACGAGCCGCGCTCAAGTCCTTTTTTACCGTCCGTGGATTTTGCCCCCGGTCCATTTCCTGCATAATCCATTGCCGGAATACGTCGGCGTCAAGATTTGTCCAGGTCAACTCCGAATCAAGCGAAGTGAAGAAAGATTCCATCGAAGTCAAACTATCACGATACGTAGTTACCGTACGCTGCGAAGCACCTCGGTCAGCCACCATGTAGCTTAAAAAATCCTCTATCTCTTGCATTCTTCTGAGTCGTTAGGTTTCAAAAGCGAATATCGGAAGTTTTTCTGAATATTGCAAATATTTCGCCCAAAATCTTCAGCATATTTTCAACCGCAGGTTTTACTTGTCAAGAGTATGCCTCAAACCTCCGCGTTTCATGCCCCACAGCCTGCCCGCCGGTAACATCCGTTCCCCCACCAGAGATACACGGAATCATCCACACAAAGTCAGGCTTCACATACAAGGTTGCGAAAAAGTCAGTTAAGTTGTCCACTGTTAGGAATACAACATATACCTAATTTTGAAAACTATTTGAATCTTAATTGGGAAGTGTTTTCAAAGAAACCACAAAAAACAAAAAAACCGAAGCTGTAATAGCTTCGGTCATTGTATTGTTGGCGGTGCGTACGGGACTCGAACCCGTGACCCCATGCGTGACAGGCATGTATTCTAACCAACTGAACTAACGCACCTTGTTTTGTTTGTCGTAACAGTGTTTATTTCTGTTTTGCGAGTGCAAAGATACAACATTTTTCATTACTACCAAACTTTCTGTGCATTTTTTTTCAAAAAAAGTTGTTTTTTTTCTCTCGACGCTTTTCGTCTGAGATTCGGAAATACGTTTATGACTGAAATACAATTATTTCCGTAACTTTGTTGCAATATTGGGGTAATCAGCAAAAAAGTTCACTTTTTCAAAAATACTCCTGCAATCTCCTAATCACATCAAATATTCTTTATGAACATTTCCTTAAAAGTGGCAGTTACCGCGGCACTCGCCGTGTGTACCGCCACACAAATGTCGGCGCGCAAATACGTATTCGACATGCAAAACTACGGCATCTCGCCTACGGCAATGAGCCAGTCGCCCGACTCTACGCTGAGTTTGAAACTGCAAAAGGCATTGGCCGACATTCAATCGAAAGTCGAGGCTACCGACAAAGTAACGCTTAAGTTCAAGAAAGGACGCTACGACTTTCATGCCACTTATGCACCGGCCTACGAGCTATACATCTCGAACCACGACCAGGGACAACCTAAGCCGGTTGGTCTGTACCTCGACCAATGGAGTAATCTCACTATCGAAGGCAACGGCTCTGACTTTATCTTCCACGGCCGCATGATTCCGCTTGTCATCAAACAGTCGGCTAACTGCACCGTAAAGAATCTGGCCATCGACTTCGAAAATCCGCAAATTGCGCAAGTGCAGGTAGTCAAAAACTCTCCGACCGAAGGTATTACCTTTGAAGTGGCTCCCTGGGTTAAATATCGCATTGCTGCCAACGGCCGTTTCGAAACCTACGGCGAAGGTTGGAGCGAACAGCAAATGGCGGGCATGGCTTTTGAACGCGACACCAAACATATTGTATATAATACGAGCGACTTGGGCATCAACACGCAAGGAGTCACCGATTTAGGAGGTCGTCAGTTACACGCCCCCAACTGGAAAGACAGCCGCTTAGTTCCGGGCACAGTGGTAGCCATGCGCACCTGGAGTCGTCCCTGTCCGGGCGTAGTACTGGCAAACAACCGACAAACCACCCTGCAAAACGTAACGGTGCATTATGCCGAGGGTATGGGCCTTATTGCGCAACGCTGTACAGACATCACGCTCAACAAGTTCAACGTATCACTCCGTGGCGAAAACGACCCTCGCTACTTTACCACGCAGGCGGACGCCACACACTTTTCACAGTGTCGCGGCAAAATCACTTCGAACCACGGACTGTATGAGGGCATGATGGACGATGCCATCAACATCCACGGTGTTTACCTAAAGGTACGCGAACGTATCGACGACCACACCTTACGCTGCCGCTACGAACACGGACAGGCTTACGGCTTCGATTGGGGGGATGCTGGCGATAAAGTAAGTTTCGTGCGATCAGCTACGATGGACAACCTGAGCCACACCAACACCATCACCGATATTCGTCCCGCCGACCGCACCGAGGTACTGGGCTGCAAAGAGTTTATTATCAAAGTTAAGGATGCGCTTCCGGCTGAAATTAGCGAAAAAGAGGGCTACGGCATCGAAAACTTAAGTTGGACGCCCGAAGTGGAATTCCGTCACAACATCGTTCGCAACAACCGCGCCCGTGGTGCTCTCTTCAGCTCACCGCTGCGCACCATGTGTACCGATAATTTATTCGACCATACTTCGGGCACAGCCATCCTACTTTGCGGCGACTGTAACGGATGGTACGAGAGCGGTGCTGTACGCAATCTGGTTATCAAGCGCAACACCTTTGTCAATGCACTGACCAATATGTTCCAATTTACCAATGCGGTTATTTCCATCTATCCTGAAATTCCGCAACTCGATGCGCAAACCACCTACTTCCATGGTGGCCAACCTCGCAGCATTGTGATTGAAAACAATTACTTCGATACTTTCGATACCCCGTTGCTCTATGCTAAATCAGTCGACGGACTGGTGTTCCGCAAAAATCAGGTTCGTAAGAACAAGGACTACAAGCCATTCCATTGGAATCAAAAAGCCATACTGACCGAACGTTGCACCCGCACTGAAATTGAAGCTGCCAAAGAAGTGCAATAACATACCCCGAACTAAAAACAGGAAAGCCGTTTCGCAAGCTAAATCGCGAAACGGCTTTCTTTTTTGTCATTTCATAATGAAACGACTAAAGCGTGATCGGACCGGAAATTAGTCCTCAGCGCGGTGGAGCTGCTGTACATAAACAGCGTGTTCCTTTGCCAAACGCTTCAAAACGCTGGGCTTGTCAAACTGCTGACGTGCGCGGAGTTCTTTAACAACACCGGTCTTTTCAAATTTTCTTTTAAACTTCTTCAGGGCGCGCTCGATGTTCTCGCCGTCCTTAACCTGTACTACGATCATTTTTGGTTTAGAATTTATTTTGTTATTACTTAATATGCATACTTCTTGCGAAGTGCAAAATTAGACATTTATTTTATTCTACCCAAACTTTCCGCTTGATTTTTAGCGAAATACGCTAATACATACTGAATATTTCGCATAATGATATACGAACGACTGCAGCACTATCCCGAAGTGCTAAAAATGGAACACCAAAAGAAGGATGAAAATGTGTCAGCAGTATCATTCCCTCCCTTACCCCCATAAACGAGCAAAGCCTCCGACGATTACTCGTCAGAGGCTTGC
>ERZ894240.514-NODE-514-length-37804-cov-106.429230_pt1 | contig 37804 bp, 32 predicted proteins | sample MGYA00380298_ERZ894240 | MGnify/ENA primary metagenome ERZ894240 (study PRJEB32331, sample SAMN06328419) | human gut metagenome | biome: human gut microbiome; feature: stool | host: Homo sapiens | collected 2014-06-27 ... | reverse complement strand
TGCATTTTCTTAACTGCATTTCGCTAAGGGCTTCTAATATTCACCTCCAAATTACATCAACTTGATGTTAGGGATAATATATTTTTCCTTTCCTCAATAATCTAGCTTTATAAATATAAAGGTATCTTTGCTTTAACTCTAGCGATATGCTAAAAATTAGATAAATTTTTATTTATTAAATATTCTCTCCATTATATAGATAATAATCTCACTTGAAATATTATTTCCCCAGAAAATTCCTAATTTTGTAAGGTTATAAGAGGTTTCATCAATTACTACTAACCCCTTTTCCTCATAATCTTTCATCTTTTCATGGAAATATCCATACTCCTCTTGAGATAACATCTCTTGTACAACTGCCTTTTCAATCACTGGAAACTGCATATATCCAGATAATCTAGCAAATCTTTCATGGTATTCTGTCTGTTTAGAGCAGAAACTCATCTCCTTACTCATATTAAACTTACCAATACCTTGAACACTTCCTCCAGCTCCTACACCGATTGGGAATGTGTCCCCTCCTGTATTTCTAACTCTGATATATTTATAGTTATCCCCATTATTTTTAGCTATTTTTGTTAGCTCTAAAATATGATAGCTATTATCTAATAGCATCTCATCTACAAAATGTTGATATAGAAGATAATCTCTCTCTACATCTGTTTTCATCTTAACCTTTTCACTTTCAATATCTTTTGAAAGTTTAGATCCCTCATGTACCATCAAAGAATAGAAACTAGCACTACTTAATCCTATCTCTTTTACTATTCTTGCATCTTCTAGTACATCTTCAATCTTTTGATCTGGGAAATTATAGATAATATCTACACATAGATCTCCTTGTAAAATCTCTTTTAACCTTTTCAATCTCTCTATAACTTCCTCTTTCCCATAAGTTCTATTATAGAATTTTCTTCCCTCATCTGAAAAAGTTTGGATTCCAACACTTAATCTATTCACTCCGTACTTTTTCATTACCTTTAGTTTTTCATCTGTAAGATTATGAAGTGTTGTTTCAAAAGTAAACTCATATCCCTCTGAAAGTCTTATATTCTTTTGAATACTTTTTAAAATCAACTCTAATTGTTGAGGCTTATATACAGTAGGTGTTCCACCACCAAAGAAAATAACCTCAAATTCACTTTCTTGAAAGTATTTTGTCTTTCCATATTTTTCAAATTCATCAGCTATATATTGTGCATAGGTATCTAAACTCCCATCGATTTGTTTTCTATTTAGATTACAAAATGAACAGATTTTATCACAATATGGAGTATGAACATAGATAGCTTTCTTTCTATTATCAGGTGTTTTTTGTAGCATCTCATCAAACTCTTTTGGTGAAAACGGTGTACTTTTTATATATTTGTTTATCAAACTATTACTGTCATGATGTGACTTTAATCTCTTTTCATATAAAAATAAATTATTCTCCATTACAGATGTTTCCTCCTATTTTTCTGTGTTATTACAGAAATCACATTTATTTTTTTCACATGTGACTATATTAATATTATTTTTTTTCATTGTCAAGAAAAATATTTTTTATATCAAAATTTTTTGTTGTAAAAACAATTGACTTTAAATTATTTTTCTGATATAACTTAACTGAATTAAATTTAATCAACGGAGGTTACTTAATATGAAAACATTAATTACTTACTCAACAAAAACAGGAAATACTAAAAAGGTAGCAGAGGCAATCTCAAAAGCTATTACAAATAGTGAAATTATGGATATAGCAGATGTACAAAATTTAGATTATGATTTAATAATTGTGGGGACTTGGATTGATAAGGGAACAGCAGATACAAAAGCTCTTAAATTTATAAATGGAATAAAAGATAAGAATACAGCATTTTTCTTTACATTAGGAGCTTACCCAGATTCAAAACATGCTCAAGATTGCATTGATAGCATTACAAAATTATTTACTGATAAAGGAAACAAAGTTTTAGGACATTATCATTGTCAAGGAGCTATTGATCCTAAACTAATAGAGATGATGAAAACTAAATTCTCTCCTGATCATCCACATGGACCAAACCCAGAAAGAATCAAAAGATGGTCAGATGCTAGTACTCACCCAGATCAAAATGATTTAGATAACGCATATAACTATTTTAAAAATTTTATTGAAAGATTTTAGTGAGTTTTGGAGGAAAAAAAGATGATGTATTATTTTCAAGTGGGAGGTCCATTGATGTGGATTCTTCTAGTTTTATCAATAATTTCAACAACTGTAATTCTTGAAAGATTGTTTTTCTTTTTTAAAAGTGAAAAATCTTTAAATAGAAACTTTAGAAGAGATATAGTTTTAGCTGTTTCTAACAAGGATATGTGTAAAATTGTTGAACTTTGTGATAAGGAAAAAAATGCTGTTGGTTGTTCTATCAAACAATTTGTTTGTAGAGGGGATATATGCTCTCCAATTCCAAAGGAGTTTCATAAATATGAACAATTGATTAAAGAGATACAGATGGATGAGATCTCTCCCCTTGAAAAGAGATTACATATTTTAGGGATTATAGCTCATATTGCCCCTATGCTTGGACTTTTAGGAACAGTTACTGGAATGATTGATGCATTTAAAGATCTTTCACAATTTGGAGCTGGTGATCCTACACTTGTTGCTGATAGTATATCTAAGGCTCTTATTACTACAGCAGCTGGGCTTTCAATAGCTATTCCAGCACTTGTTGTTTACAACTTATTAACTAAGAAAATTGAAGAGATTGAAGAAGAAATTGACAAGATAACAACAAATGTTATCAATATTGTAAGGGGATAAGATGGCAAGATATAAGAAAAAAAGAGCACTTTTAACTCCAGATTTAACACCTTTAATAGATGTGGTTTTTCTTCTTCTAATATTCTTTATAGTTTCCAGCACATTCAATAAATATGGAAGTATAAAGGTTGAACTGCCAACTTCTACTATGGAAAGTGTAAAAGATGAGGAGAATGAGGCTCTTGAAATAATTATTGATAAAGATAATAGATATTTTATTAACTACAAAGAGGATAAAAAAAGAGAGGTTACTTTTGAAGAATTAGATAGTTACTTAACTTCAGGAGTGAAAAGTGTTGCTATTACTGGGGATAAAAATTTGAAATATCAAAATATTATAGATGTTGTTTCAAAGGTTAAAAATCATGGGATAGAAAATTTAGGGATAAATTTCTATGAGTAAAAGTTAAGGTGTGAAAATGAGATATTTTATTTTAGCATTAATTGTTCATGGATTGCTTTTTCTTAAACTCTCTATCAATAAAGTTGGAAAAACAAATCCACCTATAAAACACAGTGTAGCAATAGAGTTTCACCAGATAAAAGCCTCACCCACTCCAGTGACTCCACCTGCTGAAATAGTTACTCCAATAGTTGAGCAGCCTCCTAAACAAGAGGTTGTAAAAGAGAAACCTGTGGAAAAGAAAGTTGTAGAGAAGAAAGAGCCTGTAAAGAAAGAAAGTTTACAACCTAAGAAAAGTGTGAAGAAAAAAGCTACAAAGAAAGAGGTTGTAAAACAAGAGATTGAGTCTACTCCAGTTTCTGAAACTTCAAGTGCTCCTACTGAAAAAACTAGTGGTTCTAGCATTCCAAGTGGAGATAAAATTTTACAAAACAATGGTGATGGAACTTACACAGCACTTTCTAATAATGGAATTAAATATAAGATTATAAAAGAGATAGCCCCTGACTACCCTAAACAAGCTGAAACTATAAGATATAGAAAGAAAGTTATTGTTAAGGCTAAGTTTTTAGTTAATGAAAAGGGAGAAGTACAAAATATAACTATTGTTCAATCTCATAAAAAATTGGGATTTGATGATGCTGTTATATCAGCATTGAAAAAATGGAAGTTTTCTCCTGTCCATTATAACAATGAAATAATAAAAGTTTACTTTCAAAAAGAGTTTGTATTTGAAAGTAAAAATTAAGGATAATATACAAACAAAAAGACCACTCTTAAAAGAGTGGCATAATTTTTATATTGGTGGAGATAAGCGGGATCGAACCGCTGACCTACGCAGTGCAAGTGCGTCGCTCTCCCAAACTGAGCTATATCCCCATGGACAAAAATTATAATATCATAATTAAACTATTTTGTCAATAATTTTTTATAAAAAGATAAGCTCTCACTAAAATGAAAGCTTATCTTAAATCTATTAATCATTTAATTTAAGTACAGATACAAATGCCTCTTGTGGTATCTCAACATTTCCTATACTCTTCATTCTTTTCTTTCCTTCTTTTTGTTTTTCAAGAAGTTTTTTCTTTCTTGTGATATCTCCACCATAACATTTAGCAATAACGTTCTTTCTAAACGCTTTGATAGTTTCTCTAGCTATTATCTTAGAACCTAAAGCAGCTTGAATAGGGATTTCAAATTGTTGTCTAGGAATAACATCTTTTAACTTTTCACAAATAGCTCTTCCTCTTGAGTAAGCTCCATCTTTATGAGCAATAAATGAGAAAGCATCCACAGGTTTACCAGAAACTAAGATATCAACCTTAACAAGATCAGATTCTTTATAACCTACAACTTCATATTCAAAAGAAGCATAACCTTTAGTTCTTGATTTTAACTTATCATAGAAATCAATTACAATTTCAGCTAGTGGAAGTTCATAAGTAAGAAGTGATCTAGTATCATCAATATAGTCCATACCGATGAAAATACCTCTCTTCTCTTGGCAAAGTTCCATTACATTTCCAACATACTCTTTTGGAACAATTACCTTACCTCTAATAAATGGTTCTTCTACTGAAACTCTACCCTTTCCAGCATCTGGGAACTCACAAGGGTTGTCTATTACAAGGACATCTCCTCTATCCATATTAACCTTGTATTCAACTGATGGAGTAGTAGAGATTAGGTCTATATCATACTCTCTTCTAAGTCTTTCAACAATTATTTCCATGTGAAGTAGCCCTAAGAATCCACATCTAAATCCAAATCCTAAGGCAATAGATGTTTCAGGAACGAAAGTAAGTGAAGCATCATTTAGTTGTAATTTTTCAAGAGCATCTCTTAAATCCTCATAATCATCAGTAAATAGTGGATAAATTCCAGCAAATACCATTGATTGAGCAGGTTTAAATCCAGCTAGTGGGAATATACAAGGCTCTTTTGCATTTGTAATTGTATCCCCTACTCTTGTATCGTGAATAGTTTTAACTCCTGTGATGATATATCCAACTGACCCTGATGTTAAAGCATCCTTAGGTTTCATTGTAGGAGAGAAAACTCCAACTTCTAAAACATCAAACTCTTTTTCAGTAGACCAGATTTTAATTCTATCTCCTTTTTTAAGAGTTCCATCTAATATTTTAACATATGTGATAACTCCTCTGTAATCATCAAATTTAGAGTCGAAAATTAGAGCTTTTAAAGGAGCTTCTTCATCATATGCAGGAGCAGGAACTTTTTGAACAATAGCTTCAAGAAGATCTTCAATTCCAATTCCTGTCTTTCCTGAACACATAACAGCATCGTCAGCAGGAAGTCCAATTATATCTTCAATCTCATTTTTAACTTTTTCAGGATCAGCAGCAGGTAGGTCAATTTTATTGATAACTGGCACAACTTCAAGATCATTTTCAATAGCTAAATACACATTTGCTAGAGTTTGAGCCTCTACACCTTGAGCAGCATCAACAACAAGTAATGCCCCTTCACAAGCTGCTAGAGATCTTGAAACCTCATATATAAAGTCAACGTGTCCCGGAGTATCAATTAAGTTTAATTCATACTCAATACCATCTTTAGCTGTATAATAAAGAGTAACAGCTTGGGCTTTTATAGTAATTCCCTTTTCTCTTTCAAGTTCCATAGAGTCAAGAAGTTGCTCTTTCATCTCTCTTTTAGCAACAGTTCCAGTAAATTCAAGAAGTCTATCTGCTATTGTAGATTTTCCGTGATCTATATGAGCAATAATCGAAAAGTTTCTTTTGTGCTTTTGCAACATAGTTTCTATTTCCTCCTAAATCGTTTTATATCTTACATAATATTATAAAAGAATTTCCAAATCTTGTAAATACAAATTTATTAAATATAGTTAATTTTATAGGTAATAAAATTTAACTATAACTTTATAATTATACCAACTATTCTTATAAAAGTCAATATTTACCTATACTCATAGAGAATTACTTATAAAAATAGATTCTATTAAAAATATATCCTATATGTTATAATAAAATTATAAATAAAAAAATCAAATCTATATAGTATAAGGTTAAAAATGGATATAAAAGTAGAAATTACAAGAAAAAAAATTAAAAATATAATTTTAAAGGTAACTCCAGATGGAAAGGTATTATTGTCAGCACCTATGAGGGTTCCTGAAAGCTATTTGAAAGACTTCATTAGTCAAAAGGAAAATTGGATATTAAAGAAATTAGATGAGGTTAAAAATAGGAGAAAAAAAGAGATAACCTATGAAAATGGAGATAAGATAATCTTTCTTGGAGAGAAAAAGTATTTGGAAATTATAAATTCTTCCTTTGAAAAAGTAGTTGTTAAAGGAGAAAAATTATGTATCTATTGTTTGGAAAATTCAACTACTAAAGATAGAGAAAGAATATTTAAAAATTGGTTAAAGATTGAAATTACAGAGATTTTAAGAAGTATGACATATAGGTTAGGAAAGATGATAGGCTATCTTCCAAATGAGATAAGAATAAGAGATATGAAAACTAGGTGGGGATCATGTATATCAGGTAAAAAGGTAATTACATATAATTTACAACTTGCTTTTCAACCTCTTCCGCTTATTGAATATGTAGTTTTACATGAGCTTGCTCATATTCCGTTCCCTAATCATCAAAAGGAATTTTGGAATTTTGTTGAAAAGTTTATTCCTGATTGGAAAGAGAGAAGAAAACAGTTAAAAGGAAAGTAAAATATACTATTTTGATAAATTTTATTAGAAAAAGAGAATCCTTTATAAGAATTCTCTTTTTTTTGAAATTATAAAATTAATCTACTACAAATTCAATTCTATTATTGTAAGCATCTTTAATAGCCCCTAAAATATCCCCATGAGAATCTTTTAAACTCATTGTAGCTCCTGCAACTACATCCACTAATTCAGCTTTTTCTTTTTCAGATAATTTTTCATATTTAATCTTATCTTGCTCATGTTTGCTCTTTGCTTTAAGAGGTCTTCCATTTACATCAGAAGTGTATTTAGCGAACCATTCTTCAATTTCAGCCACTGTTTTTCCCTTAAAGTAGTTTTCAAAAAAGTCCATTTGTTTATTCCATTCATTACGTGGATTCATTCCATATTCTGCTCCACGTTCACGTTTTGTTTTCCAATTTTCTACTTCTTTAGAGATATTTTCAATAGTATTATCAGAAACTGCAACTACCTCTCCACTTTCATGGTCTGTTACATTATAACCTTGTGTATTAGGCCAACCAGAAAAATGTGGCATAGATGGACCATCATAGTTAGGAGTACTAATTTCAAGTGCATCCACTTTAAGACTTACAACTTTTCCCTCTTCATCAAAAACACCAGAAGCTGTTACATAGTTTAAACTATAAACATCAACACCTTTACTATCTTTTCCCGGTCCTACTCTGAAATTACTTGATTTTCCTAGTCCTTGGTATAGTTTTGTAGATGCAAATAACGAATTAGTTGAAAGGATTAACCCTCCTATAAGTAAAGCTTTTAAAAATCTCTTATGGTTCATTCATTCCTCCTATATATCTATTATTAATTTTAAGTATTTCCTGTATATATTATATAATATATACCTAAACAAATCAAGTTTATTTTTATTATTTTATGAAATATTTAAAATCATTATTTATATTTTTCGAAGTTATTGATCGTTTTACAACTGATTTATCTATCATTTTGTTTTTATATTAAAAAAAGACCCAAATTAAAGAATAATTTTGAGTCTTAAAAAGTTAAACTATAATTTTACTTCTCTCTTTTTAAAAATAGGATTTTTAACTATCTGTATTACTAAAGGAATAACCATTATCACCCACACTATTGGTTCTGATATAATTATCCCAAAATAGTGTAAACTTGGAACTAAAAATATTACAACACATACCTTTCCTACTAACTCTAAACTACTTGAAATTACAGGAGTAAAATGATCCCCTATCCCTTGCATAGCATTTCTCAATATAGATATAGCTGCTGGAACGAAATAGAATACAGTATTTATTTTTAAATACTGTTGTGAAACTTCAATTATTTCACTATTTTTAGTTCCTGTAACTAAATATATCAAAAATGGTGCTATAGTATAACTTAAAACAATTACAAAAAGTGTCCACACCCAAGTTATACAAAGTGCTTGCCAAATCCCTGTTTTTATTCTCTCTGGTTGCCTAGCCCCTCTGTTCTGTCCACAATATGTTGCCATTGTTACTCCAAATACTGAAAATGGCAGCATAAAAAACTCTGTTAATTTTCTACTAGCTGTATGAGCCACAATAATATTTGTTCCAAAAGTATTTATAGCAGTTTGAAGAGCTAAAGTCCCAAAAAATACTAAAGACATCATCATTGCCATTGAAAATCCTGAATAAAGTAACTTTTTCAATAATTCTACCTTTATTAAAAAATCTTTTTTTCTAATACGAAACATCGGATATTTTTTCCACATATAAATTATACAAAGTATAACAGATAGCCCTTGAGATATTACAGTAGCTAGACCAGCTCCACCAACTCCCATATTTAATTTTAATATAAAATAAAGATCTAAAATTATATTTAATCCACATGCTAATATTAAAAACATTAAAGGAGCAAAAGTATCTCCTATAGCTCTCAATATTCCTGCAAAAGCATTATAAAACATAGTTGCTGTAATACCTGCTAATATTACTTTAATATATAAAGCTGCTTTTTCATATAACTCTGGAGAAACATTTAATATATTTAAAATGCTATCTAAAAATATTAAACTCAATGCTGAAATAATAAAAGAGAGTATAGCTCCTATAAGAAGCGCTCCTGCAATAGTTTTTCTTATCTTTAACTCATCTTTTCTTCCAAATTGTTCAGCTACTACAATAGAAAATCCATTTGTCATTCCTGATAAAAATCCTATTAAAAGTGTACTTATTGAAGTTGTAGCTCCTACAGATGCCAAAGAGATCTCTCCCAAAGTACTACCTACTATTCTTGTATCAGCTAGGCTATAAAAAAGTTGAAAAATATTCCCTAAACAGACAGGCAAAGCAAACTTTATCATCTGTTTTGTGGGATTGCCAGTTGTTAAATCTATCATCTTATCCCCTTTCAATTTATCTTTTTTTAACCTTGATATTATATAATATATTTTCTAAGTTTCAAACATATTTTTTTATTTTAGGAATTATCAGTAAATATCTTTTTTTTAATACTATCTATTAAATAAAAAAAGTGGTGTTCAAACCACCAATAAAAAATATTAGTTCGTAACACCACTAATTATTTAATTATCTATATAGAACACCTATATCTTTTCTACAATATTTACCTGTAAAATCTATTTTTTCAGCATCTGCATAAGCTTTAGCTCTAGCATCTTCAAGGTTGTCTCCAACTGCTACAACATTAAGAACTCTTCCTCCACTTGTTAGAAGTTTTCCATCTTCAGCTTTTGCTCCAGCAACAAATACCATATTGTCAACTTTATCAATTCCAGTTATTTCATAACCTTTATTGTAAGCTTCTGGATATCCTCCTGATGCTAATACAACACAACAAGCTGACTTGTTACTCCATTTAACATCTGCATTAGCTAAATCACCTTTTAAACCACTTTCAAGTAGTTCAATAAAGTCTGATTCAAGAAGAGGTAATACAACTTGAGTTTCAGGATCTCCCATTCTCATATTGTATTCAAGAAGGTAAACTCCTTTATCTGTAATCATAAGTCCAAAGAAGATAACTCCAGCAAAGTTCATTCCTTCAGCTTTAATTCCTTCTAATGTAGGATTCATAATTCCGTTTATAAAGGCATCATAAACCTCTTTAGTTACATAAGGGTTAGGAGCTATTGTTCCCATTCCTCCTGTATTAAGTCCAGTTTCTTTCTCTCCTATTTTTTTGTGATCTTTAGCAGAGATAAATGGAAGTATAACTTTAGAATCTGTTACTGATAGTATAGAAGCTTCTACTCCATCAAGGAACTCTTCAACAACTATCTTTTCTCCAGCAGCACTGAATACTTTATCTACCATTATTTCATCAACAGCTTTTAAAGCTTCTTCTAAGTTTTGGCAGATTAAAACTCCTTTTCCTGCTGCAAGTCCACTAGCTTTTACAACTAATGGGAATTCACAAGTTTTTATATACTCTTTAGCTTTATCTACTTCAGTAAATACTTCATAAGCAGCTGTTTTAACTCCATATTTTTTCATAAAGTCTTTAGCATAAGCTTTTGATCCTTCAAGTAGAGCAGCTTTTTTATCTGGTCCAAATATTTTTAAACCTTTTTCTTGGAATCTGTCAACTATACCATCTACTAGAAGCTCTTCACTTCCAACGATTGTTAAATCTATTTTTTCTTTTAATGCAAACTCTAAAAGTTCATCTATCCCTTTTACATTTACATTTTCACCTTTAGGAAGCATTGCTGTTCCACCATTTCCAGGTGCACAAAATACTTTTTCTACTTTCTCATTTTGACTTACTTTCCAGCAGATAGCATGTTCTCTTCCACCACTACCAACTACCAATATTTTCATATCTCAATATCTCCCCTTTATTTAATATTAGTGTTTGAAATGTCTCATTCCTGTGAATACCATTGAGATTCCATGTTCGTTACAAGCATCAATAGATTCTTTATCTCTAATAGATCCACCTGGTTGAATTATAGCTTTAATTCCAGCTTTAGCACAAGTATCTACAACATCTCTAAATGGGAAGAATGCGTCAGAAGCAAGGATAGCTCCTTCTATTCTTTCTCCAGCTCTTTCAATAGCTTGTTGAGTTGGCCATATTCTATTTGTTTCTCCATTTCCAATTCCTACAGCCATTTTATCTTTTACTACTACAATAGCATTTGATTTAACATGTTTTACTATTTTCATTCCGAAAATTAAGTTTTCCATCTCTTCAGCAGTAGGAGCTTTTTCAGTTACTGCTTCATAGTTAGTTGAGAAGCTTAAATCTTCATCTTGAACTAAAAGTCCTCCATCAACTTTAACCATATTGATCTTATCTTGTGGAGTATGGTGACATTTAATAACTCTTAGGTTTTTCTTAGTTTTTAAAACTTCTAGTGCTTCTGGTGTGAAATCAGGAGCGATAACTATTTCTAGGAATATTTTAACCATTTCTTTAGCAGTTGCTTCATCAACAGTTTTATTTAATGCTACTATTCCTCCAAATATAGATACTGGATCACATTCATAAGCTTTAACATATGCATCATATACATTGTCAGCTATAGCAGCTCCACATGGAGTTGAGTGTTTAAGTCCACAACAAGCTGGTTCTGTAAATTCACATACAGTTCTCCAAGCTACATCCATATCTCTTAAGTTGTTGAAAGAAAGTTCTTTTCCATTTAGTTGTTCGAAATCTTTCATAGCTCCAGTATCAGTAGTTGATACATAGTAAGCAGCTTTTTGATGAGGGTTTTCTCCATATCTTAAATCCATTACTTTTTCATAAGATGCATTTAAGTATTTAGGCATTTCATCTCCTAATAGGAATTGAGAAATAGCTGCATCATAAGCAGAAGTTAAGTTAAATACTTTTCCTGCAAGTCTTTTTCTAGTTTCAAAAGTAACTTCTCCAGCTTCCATCTCTTTCATAACTGTTTCATAGTCAGCAGTATCACTGATTACTACTACGTCTTTGAAAGATTTAGCAGCAGATCTTAACATTGTAGGTCCTCCAATATCAATGAACTCTACTTTTTCTTCAAATGTAAGATCTTCATTTACTTTTTTAAAGAATGGGTATAGGTTAACTACTACCATATCAATAGTAGATATTCCTCTTTCTTTAATAGTTGCCATATGTTCAGCATTATCTCTTATAGCAAGGATTCCTCCGTGAATTACTGGATGTAAAGTTTTTACTCTACCATCTAACATTTCAGGTGCTCCAGTTACTTCAGCAACTTCTATAACAGGCACTCCATTTTCTTTAAGATGTTTATATGTTCCTCCAGTTGAAATTATTTCTACTCCATGTTTTACTAAGAAATTAGCAAAATCTAATACACCATTTTTATCAAAAACTGATATTAATGCTCTTTTCATAAAAAACTATCTCCTTTATTGTCTTTCAGATATTATTTTAGCTATTGAATTTGGTAGAAGTTTATGCTCCTCTACAAGAACTCTCTTTTGTAGTACTTCAGGAGTATCCCCTTCTAATACTGGTACTTTTACTTGTAAAATTATCTCTCCACTGTCCACTCCAGTATCTACATAGTGAACTGTGCAACCACTTTCCTTTTCTCCTGCTGCAAGAACTGCTTCATGTACTTTTATACCATACATTCCAGGACCACCAAATTTTGGAAGTAGTGAAGGGTGAATATTGATTATTCTACCCTTCCATTTATTTACAAACTCCTCATCAATTATAGAAAGGAATCCAGCTAGAACTATAAGTTCTACTCCCTTTGTAGAAAGTACCTTATCTATCTCTTTACAAAGTTCTTTTTTATAGATTTTTCTATCTATTACACAACTTTCTATTCCATGTTCTGCTGCTCTTTCCACTCCATAACATGGTCTATCTCCAATAACACAAGCTATCTCGCAGTTAAGTTCTCCACTTTTACTTTTATCTATTATAGATTGAAGATTACTTCCTCCACCTGATACCATTACTGCTATCTTAAACATAAACCTTTATCTCCCTTTTGAACATATCCTATTTCATATGCTTCTTCTCCATGTTTTGCAAGTTCAGCTATAACTCCATCTTTATCTTCAGGAGCTACTACAAGTACAAATCCAACTCCCATGTTGAATGTTCCGTACATTTCATCTTCAGCAATTCCACCTTCTTTTTGGATATATTTGAAGATATCAAGTACTCTTACTTTATCTTTAAATACTACTGGTTGATGTCCTTCACTTATTGTTCTTGGTAAGTTTTCAGGAAGTCCTCCACCTGTTATGTGAGCCATTCCTTTAACATTGAATTTTTCAAGAACTGACATTACAGCTTTAACATAAATTTTTGTTGGTGTTAATAGTGTTTCACTAATAGGTTTTCCATTATATTCTTTTGTATAGTCAGTAATAACTTTTCTTACTAATGAGAATCCATTGCTGTGAACTCCTGAAGATGGGATAGCTATAAGGATATCTCCTTCAGTTGTAGTGCTTCCATTTACTATTTTAGATTTTTCAACTGCTCCTACACAGAATCCAGCTATATCATAATCTCCTACTTTATAGAATCCAGGCATTTCAGCAGTTTCTCCACCAATTAAAGCAGCTCTTGCTTGATAACATCCTTCTGCAACTCCTGAAACTAATTCAGCAGCTACTTCTGCATCTAATTTTCCACAAGCTAAATAGTCAAGGAAAAATATTGGTTGTGCTCCGTGGCATAGTACGTCATTTACACACATTGCTACTGCGTCAATTCCTACTGTATCATATTTTTTTGAAGTAAGAGCTACTTCTAATTTTGTTCCTACTCCGTCAGTTCCTGATACTAAAACAGGGTTTTCATATTTTCCTAATTCATACATAGCACCAAAACTTCCAAGTCCATTTAATACATGGTTATTTTGAGTTTTTGCTACTGCCTTTTTCATTAATTCTACTGCTCTGTATCCTTCTTCTTTATCTACTCCAGCTTCTTTATAAGAAATTGCCATTTTCTTCCTCCCAAACGAATTTTTTTAGTTACTATCTTATTTTACAATTTTTTTATACAATATACAAATATTTCTAACTTTTGTTTAAATTAATTTTTTATTCCTCTTCAGCAGGTGTACTCATTGGATATACTCCATTGAAACATCCTACACAGAAGTTGTTACTCTTTAGAGATGTTAACATATTATCTAATGATAGATAATCTAATGTGTCTGCATTTATCTCTTGTCTTATCTCTTCAACAGACATTCTAGCTGCAATAAGTTCTTTTCTATGAGCAATATCTACTCCATAGAAACAAGGGTGCATAACTGCTGGAGATGCTGATCTAAAGTGAACTTCTTTTGCTCCAGCTCTTCTTATAATTTCAATAAGAATTTTACTTGTAGTTCCTCTTACTAGAGAGTCATCTACTACTACAACTCTTTTTCCTTCAAGTTGGATTCTTAATGGGTTAAGTTTTACCATTACAGCTTGTTCTCTTAAGCTTTGAACAGGTTTAATAAATGTTCTAGCTATATATTTATTTTTAATAAGTCCCATAGCATAAGGGATTCCACTTTCTTCTGCATATCCAATAGCTGCTGGTACTCCTGAATCAGGAACTCCAATTACTATATCAGCTTCTACTTTACATTGTTTTGCTAATAATTTTCCAGCTTCAACTCTAGCTTGATATACATTGATACCATCTATTGTACTATCAGGTCTTGCAAAATATATGTGTTCAAATGAGCAAGGAGCTATATTTTTATTTTCAGCAAATTTGATAGATTTAATTCCATTATCATCAATAATTACCATCTCTCCAGCTTCAACATCTCTTACAATGTGTCCTCCGATAGCATCTATTGCACATGATTCAGAAGCTAAGAAATAATCTCCAGCTTCATTTGTTCCAATACATAGAGGTCTAATTCCATATGGATCTCTTATTCCTATAAGTTTTTTATCTGCTAACATTACAAAGGCATAAGCACCTTTTACTGCTGAAACTGCTGCTTTTATAGCTTCTTCTAAACCATCAGTAGCTTTTCTAGCTATCATTTTAATAACTACTTCAGAGTCAGAAGTTGAAGTAAATGTAGCTCCTCCATCTTCTAATAGTTCTCTTATAACTTTACTATTTGTTAAATTACCATTGTGAGCAACTGCTATTTGCCCTAATTTAAATTTACTTTCAATAGGTTGTGCATTTTCTATTTTATTATCTTTAAAAGAAGAGTATCTTACATGAGCAATAGCTGCATTTCCTTGTAATTGATTTAATATTTCCTCTGTAAATACATCAGCTGTAAGTCCCATTCCCTTGTAACTAGAAAGTTTTCCATCATTTAAAACTGTGATTCCTGCACTTTCTTGTCCTCTATGTTGTAGAGCATACATTGCATAGTAACACATTTGTGAAACTTCTTTATTTTCTTTACAGTAAATTCCGAATACTCCACATTCCTCTTCCATTTTGTCTTTAGCTAACATCTCTTCAGTACAAATCATTTTATTTCTTACTCCTCCGATTTTTATATCTAAGCTTTAAATTTAGTCTAAATATATTAAATTTTCATACAAACAAACCCATTAAATCTATCTTATAGATCTACTCCACCTTCGTTATCAGCTATAAATTTAGCTTTCATATCTTTTCTAAATTGAACAAGTTTTGCTTTTAATTCTGGTGATTTTAAAGATAACATTTGTACTGCTAACATTCCAGCATTATATGAGTTATTTACTCCAACTGTTGCTACTGGTATAGATTTAGGCATTTGTACTATTGATAATAATGCATCCATTCCATCAAAAGCAGCTTCAATAGGTACTCCAATTACAGGAAGTACAGTTTTAGAAGCTATAACACCTGGAAGATGAGCAGCAAGTCCTGCACCTGCTATTATTACTTCATAACCTGTATTTTCTAACATTTCTAATGTTTCTTCTAATTTTTCTGGAACTCTGTGTGCTGAAAGAACATGTGCTGAATATTCAATTCCAAACTCTTTCAAACAATTTGCAGCTCCTCTCATTTTTTCTGTATCTGATTTGCTTCCAAAAATTATAGCAACTTTCATCTGATCTTTTCTCCTCCAAATATAATTAAACAAATTTATATATCTGTATAGAGGAGATTATCCTCTATACAGATAGTTTTATTAGATACTATTTAAAATATTTAACTCCGTTTTCAAAGATTTTTTGATCTTTATTTCCGATTATATTTTTAAATACGTTGTTTCCACATCTTTCTGAGTGTCCCATCTTACCAAATACTTTTCCATCTGGTGAAGTGATTCCTTCAATTGCACAAGTAGATCCGTTAGGGTTGAATCTAAATTCATTTGTAGGAACTCCTTCTAGGTTTACATATTGAGTAGCAACTTGTCCATTTTCAAATAGTTTTTTGATTACTTCATCATTAGCAAAGAATCTTCCTTCTCCGTGTGATACAGCGATTTCAAATTCTGATCCAACTTCTACACCTGCTAACCATGGTGATTTATTAGAAGTAACTTTAGTTTTAACCATTTGAGATACGTGTCTACCTATTTTGTTAAATGTTAATGTAGGTGAGTTTTCAGTAACTTTTCCAATTTCTCCATAAGGTAGAAGTCCTGATTTTATTAGAGCTTGGAATCCGTTACAGATACCAAGGATAAGTCCATCTCTTTCTAAGAATTTAGAGATAGCTTCTGCAATCTTAGGGTTAGTAAGTACAGTAGCGATGAATTTACCTGAACCATCTGGCTCATCTCCTGAGCTGAATCCTCCTGGGAACATTAAGATTTGTGAATTATTGATCTCTTTTACCATTTTTTCTATTGAGTCATTGATATACTCTTGAGTGATATTTCTAAATGGAAGAATATTTGCTTCTGCTCCAGCTTTTTCAAATACTCTTGCTGAGTCATATTCGCAGTTAGTTCCTGGGAACGCAGGTACTAAAACTCTTGGTTTAGCTATTTTATTTTTACAAACTATGATCTCTTTATTTTCATAAGGTGTCCAGATATAGTTTTCAACTTTTTCTATTGTTTTATGTGGGAATACTGGGAATAGTTTATCTAACCAAACTTTTTCTCCCTCTGTCATATCTATCTCTTTATCTCTAACTACAACTTTGTATTCAGCTATTGTTTCCCCTAATAGTTCAACATTTTTTCCACAAAGTTCTTTAGTAGTTTCAACTACAAATGTTCCATATCCTAGTTTAAATAGATCTTCTCCTAAATCTGCTATCTTAGCTCCAACTCTATTTCCTAGAGTCATTTTACTTACTGCTTCAGCTATTCCTCCATTTTTTAGAGTCATTGCAGATATGATAGTTCCATTTACTATATTTTCATGTACTAATTCAAAGTTTTCTTTTAATTCTTCAATATTAGGCATATAGTTGTCTAACATATGGTGTTTTACTAAGTATAATTTGTGTCCAGCTTCTTTAAATTCTGGAGAAATTACTACACTTGCTTTTACTGGTGCAACAGCAAAAGAGATTAATGTAGGTGGAACGTGAATATCATTAAATGTTCCACTCATAGAGTCTTTTCCTCCAATTGCTGGGATTCCAAATCCTCTTTGAGCTTCAATAGTTCCTAATAGAGCTGAGAAAGGTTTTCCCCAGTTTACAGGGTTTTGTCCAAGTTTTTGGAAGTATTCTTGGAATGAAAGTCTTACTCTCTTATAATCTCCACCAACAGAAACTAATTTAGCTAGTGATTCAACTACTGCATAAGCTCCTCCATGGAATTGTGACCAAGAAGAAAGTACTGGGTTATATCCCCAAGTAATAGCAGAAGCTGTATCTGTTTCTCCTTTTAATAGAGGTATTTTTTGAACACTTACATCAGTTGGAGTCATTTGATATTTTCCTCCAAATGGCATTAATACTGTTGTAGCTCCGATTGTAGCGTCAAATATTTCCATTAATCCTTTTTGAGAAGCTACATTTAAAGATGAAAGCATATTGTACCATCTATCTTTTAATGTTTCTCCTTCATAGTTAGCTTTTAATAGTGGGTTTTCTCCTGTAATATCAGCAACTTCAACAGTTGTTTCTTGAGTGACTCCATTTGTATCTAGGAAATCTCTTGAAATATCAACTATTTTCTTACCTTTCCAGTTTAAAACTAATCTATTTGTATCAGTAACAGTAGCAACTACTGTTGATAGTAAGTTTTCTTTAGAAGCAAGTTCTATAAATTTATCTTTGTCTTTAGCTTCGATTACAACTGCCATTCTTTCTTGTGATTCAGATATAGCAAGTTCAGTACCACTTAATCCAAGATATTTAGTAGGTACTACATCTAGGTTGATATCTAGTCCAGGAGCAAGTTCTCCAATTGCAACTGATACCCCTCCAGCACCGAAGTCATTACATTTTTTAATCATTCTTGTAACTTCAGGGTTTCTGAATAATCTTTGGATTTTTCTCTCTTCAGGAGCATTTCCTTTTTGAACTTCAGCACCACAAAGTCTTAATGAATCATCTGTATGTTCTTTTGAAGATCCAGTTGCTCCTCCACAACCATCTCTTCCTGTTTTTCCTCCAAGAAGAATTACTATATCTCCTTTAGAAGCGTTTTCTCTTCTTACCCAATCAGCAGGTACAGCACCAACTACTGCTCCAACTTCCATTCTTTTTGCTTTATATCCATCGTGATAGATTTCACAAACATGTCCAGTTGTAAGTCCAATTTGGTTTCCATAAGAAGCATATCCACTTGCTGCTCCAGTAGTTATTTTCTTTTGAGGTAATTTTCCTGGAAGTGTATCTTCTAATTTTTCTAATGGGTTTCCTGAACCAGTTACTCTAATAGCTTGATATACATAAGATCTTCCTGATAATGGGTCTCTGATAGCTCCTCCTAAACAAGTTGAAGCTCCTCCAAATGGTTCGATCTCTGTAGGGTGGTTATGAGTTTCGTTTTTAAACATCAATAGCCATTTTTCAAGTTTTCCATCTACATCTACATCTATATATACTGAACAAGCGTTGATCTCATCAGATACTTCTAAGTCATCAAGTTTTCCACTTTTTCTCATTTCTTTACCACAGATAGTAGCCATATCCATTAGAGAGATATATTTTTTAGATAATCTTTCTCCATGAACAAACTCTCTAGCTTTAGAATAGTCATCAAAAGCTTTTTGTAAAGTTTCTCCAAAAGCACTCTTAGGGAAAACTATATCTTTAATTCTTGTTTCAAAAGTTGTATGTCTACAGTGATCTGACCAATAAGTATCTAATACTTTTATTTCAGTTTCTGTAGGTTCTCTTTTTTCTATATCTCTAAAGTATTCTTGAACAAATTTTACATCTGCAAGAGTCATTGCAAGTCCAAGAGATTCTCTAAATTTCTTTAACTCTTCTTCATTCCAAGAGATAAATCCTTCAAATACTGGAACATCTTGAGCTTTTTCTCCCTCTTCAATTTCTAGTTTTACTAGATCTTTTTCTCTCATTTCAACAGGGTTGATATAGTATTTTTTAACTTTTTCTACATCAGCATCAGAGATTTCTCCTTCAAGAATAATTACTTTACCACTTGTTACAACTACGTTTTGGTTTTTATCTGAAATTAGATTTAAACATTGCATAGCTGAGTCAGCTCTTTGGTCAAATTGTCCTGGTAGATATTCAACAGCAAAGAATTTTGCTCCATTTGTTTCAAGAGTATCTGTAACTGTATCTGATACAACTTCAGAGAAGATAAGTTTTTTAGCTTCTGCTAATTCTGCTTCTTCGATATTAAATACATCATAACAGTTTAAAAGTCTTACTTTTGAAAGTTTAATTCCTTGAAAACTTTCTTTTAATTCATTTTCAAGTCTTTTAGCTTCTAAGTCAAAGCCATTTTTCTTTTCTACATAAATACGATAATTCATCGCGTCCCCCTACTTTATATATTAATATTATTACTTAACTTACTTTTCTATTAGAATAATCCTTCTATCTTACCATTTTCATCAATATCTATTGATTCAGCAGCAGGTTTTTTAGGTAGTCCTGGCATATCAATAATATCTCCAGCCATTGCTACTATAAATCCAGCTCCAGCAGATATTCTTAATTCTTTTATTGATACAGTAAATCCTGTTGGTCTTCCTAGTAGTGCTGCATTATCAGAAAGTGATTTTTGAGTTTTTGACATACATACTGGAAGTTTTCCATATCCAAGATCATCTATTGTTTTTAACATTTTCTTAGCTGTTCCAACAAATTCTACTCCATCTGCTCCATAGATTTCTTTAGCTATTTTTTCAATTTTTTCTTTAATAGATAGATCTAAATCATATAGTGGAGTATAGTTATCAGTTCCTTTTTCAAGTTGAGCTAAAACTTCTTGAGCAAGTGCCATTCCACCTTCTCCACCTTTTGCCCATACTTCACAAAGAGCAACTGGTACATCTTGAGCTTTACAATGTTTATCTATAAATTCAAGTTCTTTTTCAGTGTCACTTACAAATCTATTGATAGCTACTACTACTGGTAGATTGTATTTTTTCATATTTTCAATATGTTTATCTAAGTTTGCAATTCCTTTTTCTAATGCTTCTAAGTTTTCTTCAGAAAGTTCTTTAGCTCCACCGTGGTGTTTTAATGCTCTTACAGTAGCAACTATTACTACACAATTAGGAGTAAGTCCACCTTTTCTACATTTGATATCTAGGAATTTTTCTGCTCCAAGATCAGCAGCAAATCCAGCTTCTGTAATAGCATAATCTGAAAGTTTAAGAGCTAATTTTGTAGCTAGAATTGAGTTACATCCATGAGCTATATTAGCAAAAGGTCCTCCATGAATAAATACTGGAGTATTTTCTAATGTTTGAACAAGGTTAGGTTTGATAGCTTCTTTTAATAGTGCTGCAACTGCTCCTTGAATTTTTAGATCTCCTACTGTTAATGCTCTTCCATCTCTAGCATATCCAAATACCATATTTTTAATTTTTTCTTTAAGGTCAGCTAATGATGTAGCTAAGCATAGAGCTGCCATGATTTCAGATGCAACTGTGATTTGGAATGAACTTTGTCTAGGAATTCCATTTGCTTTTCCTCCAAGTCCAATTACAACATCTCTTAAAGCTCTGTCGTTCATGTCTACTACTCTTTTCCAAGTAATTTTAGTAATATCAATATCTAGCATATTTCCAGAATTGATATGGTTATCTATACAAGCAGCTATAAGGTTGTGAGCTACTCCAATAGCATGAAGATCTCCAGTAAAATGAAGGTTAATATCTTCCATTGGTATAACTTGTGCATATCCTCCACCAGTTGCTCCACCTTTCATTCCAAAAACAGGTCCTAATGATGGTTCTCTAAGAGCTGCTATAGATGATTTTCCCATTTTATTAAGAGCTTGTGTAAGACCAACAGTTACAGTTGATTTTCCCTCTCCTGCTGGAGTAGGTGTAATAGCTGTAACAAGTACTAATTTACCATCTTTTTTATTTTCAAGATCTCTAAGTACTTTTAAATCAACTTTAGCTTTGTACTTACCATATTGTTCAACATCATCTTCTCCAAGTCCAATTTTTTTAGCAATATCCATTATGTTTACTATTTTAGCTTCTTGAGCAATTTGAATATCTGTTTTCACAAAATTCCCTCCCTTAATATTTTTATTTTATTCTTTAATTTTTTAAAAAATTATAATAATTAAAAAAGTCTAAGTGCACACTACACCTTAGTACACACTTAGACCATTATTTTTACACTTATTGCATTATTTATTTTGCCAAAAAACGTTATTCTTCTTTTCTTTTTTATCTTCGATAACATAGTATAATCCTCCTTCAATAGTGCTTCATAATATTTTATTTAATTAGATGAAGCAAATTTTTTAAAGATTAAAAATTTATACATATGTTTACTTCACCCATAGCAGTTAATTTAGGGTTAACCGTAGAGACTCCTGACCATATTACAGGGATATATGAGTTTAATTTCATTACTTAAAGAATAACATAGTTATTACATTTTGTCAAAATAAATGTTATTTAACATGAAATTTACATTTCTTTCGTCTATTTTTATATTTTTTATACGTTAAAAGTTTTCTTTGTCTTTTATGTGCACAATTAGCCCTTCTACTGCTAAAATATACCCTTCTTTACCAAAACCACAGATCTGCCCAATACAAGCAGGAGCTGTGAAAGATTTATGTCTGAACTCTTCTCTTTGATGAATATTTGAAAGATGAATTTCAACAGTTGGAATATTTATACTCTTTATTGCATCAAAAAGAGCTATTGAAGTATGTGTGTAAGCTCCAGGATTTATTACTATTCCATCATATTTTTCAAAATATGCTTTTTGAAGTATGTTTATCATCTCACCTTCAACATTACTTTGTAAAATATCTATCTCAATATCTGTTTCCTCAAAACTATTAAGTATATAATTACACATACTCTCATATGTTTCTTTTCCATATACCTCTTTTTCTCTAATTCCTAAGAAATTTATATTGGGACCATTTAATATTAAAATTTTCATTTTCTCCTCCTAAACCTTCTTTTTATAAAAACTATAATTTATCATTCTAATGATTAAAATAAAAATAGATTATCCCTAACATCAAGTTGACGTAATTTGGAAGTGAATATTAGAATCCCTCAGCGAAATGCAGTTAAGAAAATGCAACGTGTTTGAGCGGAGCTTGCAGAGCGAGTTTTGCATTTTCAACGGAATGAGCAATAGGGATTCTTTATTCACTGACATGGAGTCAAATTGATGTTAAAAAAGAATAGGGATAACTTAACTTGACTAATAATCGCTAATGCAAAGGTACTTTGTCAAAATCTAGCGATGTGCTAGATAACTAAGCTTAGTTAGATAAATTCTAACTTACCTAAAATTTAAAGATAATTTTTGGTAAAGCTCCTCTCCCAGTTCCTTATCAAACTCTCTATCTTGCCATATCTCCTCTGCTTTTATAGCTTGTTCAATCAACATAAAAAGCCCATCTATATTTTTTATACCATTTTTTTCTGCAAAATATAAAAATTTAGTTTGAAGAGGGTTGTATATTATATCAACTACACTTTCAAATCTTTTCACTACCTCTTCTGATACAGGAGAAATATCAACATTTGGATACATTCCTACAGGTGTACAGTTTACTATTACATCCCCATCTATTTTATCTTCATAAGTTGCTACATTTATATATGTAAATCTTTCTTTTAACTTCTCTACTTTTCCCTCTCTACTTCTTGAAACTACAACTATCTCCTTTGCTCCTAAATCTTTTAGAGCTACTATTATAGCCTTTGCTCCTCCCCCTGTTCCAAGGACTACACATTTTTTATCCTTTATCTCAATTTTTCCTCTTTCAAGAAGTCTTATAAATCCATAGTAGTCACTATTATATCCAGAAATTCTATTTTTCTCTATCTTTAAAACATTTATTGCTCCTATCTCCTCTGCCTCTTTAGATAGAAAATCTACTTTATTTAAAAAATTCTCCTTATAGGGAATAGTTATATTAACCCCTTCTATTCCTAATACTCTCATACTTTCAAGGGCTTTATCTATATTTTCTCTCTCTATCTCATAAAGTGAGTAAAAACCTTTTATTTCATATCTATTAAAAATATATTGATGAATCTCTGGTGAAAGAGAGTGCCCTAGTTTTTCCCCTATCAAACCATAAGTTTTCATAATCAACCTCCTAAAATTTATCCTTCTTCTTATAATATAACATATATCTTTTCTTTCCTCTAGCAAATGATTATTCTTACCTTTAATTTAATATTAGGCTTATTTTTTTAGTTTCTATCATTTATAAGATCGTTAATAGTTATAAATATTTTAAATTTGAATTTTTATTTTCATTTTAGTACAATTTATATGTATTAGTTATGAAAGGGGTAAATTATGAAAAATCCATTAATAATTGAAGATATTGAATTTATTGAAAATAATATTATGAGTATCCGTTCAAAGGTAGGTTTTAATTTTCAATACTATATTGATGAGTGGTTATCTGATAAAACAAAGTTTAATTTCTGGGCATTCTTTCTAGCACCATTTTGGTTAGGAGCAAAGGGAATGTTTGAGTATGTTTTTCTATATTGTATTCTTACTAATCTATTTGTAAATCGTATTCCTAGTTTGCACCTAATTTTAATTGTACTTTTACCTATATATTTTGGTTTTAAAGGTGATATTCTCTATTTCAAAAAGATCAAAAGTGAGATTTCCAATTCCACTGATTTTAGTGTGAATGGCTTGCTTGGAATTTGCCTTGTTATAGCAATTCAAATAGGGACATATTACCTTATAGCATAAAATTAAAACTGCACTCTCTATCTTCATAAAAGATTTTGAGTGCACTGTTTTTTACTCTTTATTTTTCCATTCCATTATATGCTCTAATTCTCCAGTCTCTTCATCCACTTGAGTTTTCACAATTTTAAAACTATTTTTCTGATAGAATTCAAGAGCTTTTATATTTTTATCATAGACAGCTAATTCTAAAAACGGATATCTCTCCTTTACAAAATTCAAAAGCCTAGTTCCATACCCTTTACATTGATTATTCACTCCACAAAATAATCCACCTATAAAAGTGCTATCTATCAAGCTTATAAATCCCTTTATCTCTCCCCCTTCCTCTAGAAGATATGTATCTGATATTGGAAGATAGTTATCCCTTACATTTTCATAATTTCCTATCCAATACCCCTTATCAATAAAATCATGTGCCTTTATATTAGAATTTTTCCATATCTCCATTATTTTTTCATAATCTTTCTTTTCTGCTCTTCTTATCATGTTACTTTATTCCTTTCAACTCTTCTAATCTTTCTGTTAGCTCCTTATACCTAGCTATTAAAGCATTTCTTTCAGGTCCATAATCACAATCATGTAGCAATTCTTTAACTTCATCTAGAGTTTTGTTAAGTTTTTCCATTTCACTCATGTCATCATCTCCCTTTTAAATTTATCTCTCTAATATGGGTATACTACTAATTTAAAAAAAATCAATAGGTAAATTTATTTATTTTTCTAATTCAGCCCATCTTTTTAAAATTTCAGGATCATAACCTAAAATTACTTCATTTTTATTTCTTAATATTGGAGATTTAAAAAGAATAGGATTTTCTAATAGAGTTTCCTCTAAATCAAAAACCATATATTGAAGATTTCTCTTTTTATACTCTATTCCATCACTATCTATTAACTCTTCTAAAGGATATTTTGCAGTTATGCTTTTTAACTCTCCTTTTGATGGAGCTTTCTCTTTTAGATTAATAAATTGAACTTTTATTCCACGTTCTTTAAAAAATCTCTCTGCTTTTTTGCTCTCATTACAATTTTTCTTACCAAATATTTGTATCATTATTTTTCCTTTCTATAATTCAATTACTTTCTGTGCCATCTCTCTAAATGTGTCATCATGTGTTACAATTATACTTTGCTCTAAATTTTTAAGAATCTCTCCAATAGAATCAGCAAGGCTCTTTCTTCTCTCTGAATCCAAGTTATTAGTTGGTTCATCAAAGATTGAAAATCTACTCTCTGTAAATAGCTCACTCATAGCCCCTCTTATAGAGATAGCCACTGCCACTTGCTCACCACCAGAAAGTTGCTCAAACCTCAACTCTCCTCTATCTCCAGATAGATAAACACTGTATTTATCCTTGTCTTCATTTGACCAAATAATTTTCTCTCCTCTACCAGTTATCTTTCTAAAGTTTTCAGTGGCTAAAATCTCTATCTCTTTTAACATATTTTTTGAAACCTCTTTACCCATAGATTTTATTCTTTCTCTAAATGCCTTTGTTAACTCCAACTTCATCTTTAATTTTTCTAAACTTTTCTTCTTATCTTTAATTATATTCTCATGCTCTTTAATCTTAGCTAATTTGTCATTTAGATTTTTAATCTCTCCATTAATTCCACCAAGTTTCTCTCTTATCTCTGCCACTTTCTCATCTTTTTCAACTTGGATTTTCTCAAGTTCTTCTTTATTTAGAGAAACAAGACTATTTTCTAGTTTTATTAAATTCTCTCTAAGACTCTCTAAAATTTTCTCCTCTTGACTCTCTTTCTCTTTTAATCCCTCTTTTTCAACTTCCAAATTTTCTTTCTCAAGAGCCTTTTTATAGTTTTCTAAATATAGTTCATTACTCTCTTTCAAAGAGTTTAAAAGAACTTCATATTTTTCAACTTCCTCACTTAATTCTTGATATTTTACAAGAGTAGGTTTATTCTCCTCAATAGAACCTCTTATCTCTTCCTCTTTTAAAGATAACTCATTAATTTTTGAAATCTCATTTTCAATCTTCTCTTTAAGCTCTTTTCCTCTTTCAATATCTTCATTTAAAATATTTTTAATTTTATCTCTCTCAATAATATCTTTTTCACTATTTTCATTTTCAATTTTAGTTTCTAATTGAGTATTTTTAGCTAAAATCTCCTCACGATTTTTTATATTATTGATCAATTTCCAATTTTCATACTCAAGTTTTTTATTTTTTAACTTTTCCTCTCCCCTTTGAAGTTTAGCTATCTCTACTTCTATCTCTTTCTCTTTCAATTTTATATCATAATTTAAACTATTTAACATACTTTTCTTTTCAACTATCTCATCTTTATCTTTTAATTGTTCCTCAAATTTTTTAATTTCAGCTTCCTTATTATTTATAATTTCAATATAATTATTTTTTCTATTTATAAAAAAACTATTAATATCTTTTCCACTTAAATTTTTACAATTTTCATTTAAAAATGGACAGATTGAAGATTGAAGTTTTTTATATGCTTCATCATTAGCTCTACCAAGTGAGATATTTTGTTCTTTTTCTCTTTCAAGCTCTCTTTTTTTCTCTTCTAAAACTTCAAATTTAACTATCTTTTCATCTAAATTTTCCTTAATTAGATTATCTCTCTGTTCTTTTTTGATCTTTAAATCTTGCTCTTTCTCTTGAAGTTTTACTATAAAAGTATTTAAAGTTTTTTCTCCAGTTTCAATATCACTTTCAAACTTTTCCAACTCTTTTAAAAGCGGTATATTCTTTTCTAATTCAACTTTATATACTTGAAGATTTTTCTCTTTTTTCTCAATCTCCTCTTGTAAAAAGTCAACTCTATCTTTTTTCTCTCTACAACTTACCTTTAAATTTTCAATACTATTTTTCCATAGATTTACTTGATTATTAGAGTCACCTCTCAATTTTTCCAATGAGATTAAATCTTTTTCTAAACTATTTTGTTTCTCTCTTATCTGATCAAGCTCTTTTTTCTCTTTTTTTACACTTTCCAAAATCTCAGAAGTTTTAATATACTCATTGTGCTTTTCTTTGTTTTTATCAGCTATCTCCTTAGCTAAAATAGTTTCCTCAATCTGCTTTTTCAATTTCTCTTCTTGTAAAGTAATACTATTTAAAACTTCCTCACTTTTTCTAATCTCTCCATTTATCTTTTCTATCTTTAGCTCTGCATCACTTATCTGATTTAATTTTTCTTTTATCTCTTTTAATTCAGCTAAAAGAGTATTCAAATACTTATCAAACTCTTTTTCCCTCTCAATTTCAAAATCAAGTTTCTCTTTTATCTCTTGAGAATCCTCCATAATATCTGAAATATTTTTAATATTATTTTCCTCAATAGTTATTTTATTTTTATACTCACTTTCAACATCTTTTGAGTATCCATCATAGATCTCTCTATATATTTCAGTATTAAAAACCTTATCAAAAGTTTTCTCTCTATCCTTACCAGTTGCCTTAAAAGATGATATAAACTCATTTTGCTTAGCCACAATTACATTGTCATAGACATCTTTTATATCCCCTTTAATTCCACAAAGTTCTCTTATTCTATCCTCTTTTCCTTGAAGTTCAAGCTCTGGATTTGATTTTCTATATATAGATGTAGTTCCTGGTAATTTTCTTGTAACTATATACTCTTCACCATCAACTCCTGTAAACTCAACTTGAATTTTAGCACTTTTCTTTCCATATTGAATTGCATCTTTTTGAGTTCCTCTCAAGTCAGAACCAAAAAGAGCATAACCAATAGCCTCTAATATTGAGGATTTTCCCTTTCCATTCTCCCCTAAAAGTAGATTTATTCCCTTATCAAATTCAACTTCAAGTTTCTCATGGATACGATAGTTTTCTAAATATATTCTATTTATCTTCATTCTCCTATCTCCCCTTCTAGCATCTTATCAAAAAGCTCAAAAAATTCATCTCCCATATCCTCTTTTAACTCTTGATACTCTTTAAAACTTTGTAGATAATCCACCACCTTTTCTCTATCTGAAAACTCTTCCCAGTGACTAACAATCTCCTTTTCCACATCTTTTATAGAGTAATATCCATCTTCTCCCATATTTCTATCATATATAGAGTTAGGATATCTCAAATTTATGTATCCTTTCAATGCTCCATTATTTTCAAGAATAGACTCTAACTCATTTACATTGACATAACCACTATCCTTTAATTTTACATTGATTATTACCAACTCTTCTCCAGTTAATTCTAAACTTTTTACAAATATTTCAAACTCTGAAACTAAATTATCTTCATAAGTAAAATTCTCTTCAACTCTCTTTCTTGGTGAGATCTCAATAAATTTATACTCCTTTGTATCTGTATCAAAAAGTATTCCACCCTTTGTGTTACTTCTCTCATTTAATACATTCCAAAACTCTAAAGAACCGGGAATAAAAAGTATTGGCTCATCTTTAGGGTACACAGAAAATGAGTGAAGATGTCCACCAGCTATATATATTACTTTGTCCTTTAGTTTCTTTATTGAGTTTGTTGAGGCTAAACCACCAATAAACTCACTTCCACCACCTATTGCAGTATGTACAAGAACAATATTTTTTTCATTTTCATCTAACTTTTCACTTAATTTTTCCAATACCTCATCAATAGCAAAACCGGGGTATCCAACTCCATAGAAGTTCACATCTCCTATTTTTATCTTTTCAAACTCATAATCCTTACCAGTAAAGCTATATTTTCCTCTTTTAACATAATCTTTTCTCTCTAAATAACTTATCCAAGAGTTTACCTCATCATAACCACTTATATTATCATGGTTTCCCTCAATAAGTAGCACATCTATCTTGGCATTTTTTAATTTAAGAAATGTTTTTTCACATCTTTCTAAAGTATCTGGAGTAAGCTCCTTCTTATCAAAAAGATCCCCTGCAATCAGCATCAAATCAACTTTTAATTCTATCCCCTTATCACAAATCTGATCAAAGGCTCTAAAAAAATCAAGATATCTTTTTTGAGAAAACTCCCTTGTTCCAAAGGGGTTCTTCCCTAAATGTATATCTGAACAATGTAAAATTTTCATCTTATTTATCACCTCTACAATAAGCTACAAATTCACACTTTTTACAACTTTCCTCTGAAAATGCTCTTCTTTCAAATCTCTTATCCAATATATTTTTTACTATATTGTCAAATTCAACTTTTCCAATATCCAAGCTTTTTTCATCAGCCTCTACTTTAATTATATAACCTTCTCCATCTCCTACATAATAAATATATAGCTCCATCTCTTCATATAAATATTTTTTCTTCAATATATACCCATAGATTTCAAGCTGCCTTTTATGTATATGGAAATTTTCACTTTCATATCCTTGGAATTTTCCTGTTTTAAAATCAATTAATTGTACCTTTCCATCTCTTTTTAAAATCAAGTCAACAATTCCTTCTAAAAGATAGTTATCCTCTACACTATATATTTTTTCCTCACTACTTAAAATATTTTTCCAATCATTTCCTATATATTCAATATATTTTTTTAACACTGTAAAAGCTCTATCTTTATCTACTTTTCTAATCAAAGCTCTTATGCTATTGTATAACCCATTACTACTTTTTTCTATAATATCTTTTACTATTTCATCATCAAAAATAGTATCTGGATTTTTTATTCCCTGTTTGTTGATTGCCTCTATACTTTGATGAACTAGTAATCCATAAGATATCTCATTTGTCTTTAATGTTGCAAACTCATACTCTCTTAAAAATCTATATTTCAATGGACACTCATTATATAGAAGAATATCTCTAGTATATGAAAAGCTCTCTTTTAACTCTGCTCCACTGTGTTTATCTATATCTAAATCTTTAAAATTCTCATCTGTAAAATATGGAATTGTTTCATATATAGGTCTAAAAGTTCTCGCAGGTATCTCCTTTCCCCCAGATCTATTCTCTATACTTGTTAAAACAAGAAGATTCTTTGCCCTAGAAAATGCAGTATAGAACACTCTCCAAAAATCAAATCTCTCTCTTTGATCTTCTGGCTCAAACTCATTGTATATACCTGTAAGTTTCTCCAACATCTCCTCATCTGCTTTATCTCTTATCAATGGATCATTTTCCAATGAACCAACTATTACAACAGGAAATTCTAGCCCTTTAGCTTGATGGATAGTCATAAAAGATACAGCCCCTTTTGGAGTTTCTCCCTTATTTTCATACTCATCTAACTCTTCTTCAAAAAGAAGTTTCATATGTGTAATAAAAAAGTATTTTAAAGTTCTCTCAATATTCTCCATAGTAAATTTTTCAAGTTTACTTATAAATTCAAACTGCTTTAACAGTTTAGAGAATAGTCCTAAATTATATGTTGCACTTGCATCTTTTGCCCCTTCAACCTCTAAATTAATCAAATTTTTAAAAGTTTTAAAGGCAAATAGTGAATAGAAGATCTCTGAAAAATTATCCCTCTTCTCCTCACCAAAATTTAGATACTCTTTTCTTTTTTCTAAAAGCCAATTATATAATTCAACATCATCTAAAATTGTTCTCTCTTTCTTTAAAGTTCCAAGACAATCTTTGTAATAAGCTACTGTTCTTCCTAAATAAACATTATCTAAAACATATGCTTTGGTTTGTGGAAAAGCTGCAAGTAATGCCCCTATCACAAGTTTTATCTCCTTTTTATAAAAGAAAGTTTTTGAACGTGGTGAGTATACAGGGATTCCCCTCTCTTCAAGATAAGATCCTAAATCCTTTACCCTTGATGAACGAGTACTTTTAAACAGAAAGGCAACTTGACTATAATCCTCTATCTTCCCTGTTGTTTTCAATGTCTTTATAAACTTATATATATTCTCTTTCCAAGCTCTATCTGAATTTCCACCTATACGAACAACTCCTGCTCTATCTGAATATTCTATCTCCTCTAGTGGTTCAATATTTTTTTCATATCTAAATCCTCTCCAGTTAATAAGATTTATCCATCTGTTACAAAATGTAATTATATCTTTATGAGAACGATAGTTTTTATTTAAAATTATTGTTTTACATTCTCCTTCTGTAAATCTTGAAGGAAATTCAATAATATTTCTTACTGTTGCTCCTCTAAATCTGTATATTCCTTGATCATCATCACCTACTACACAGATATTTTTTCTCTTTTCTCCAATTAAAAATATTATCTTCTTTTGAATAATATTTGTATCTTGATACTCATCTATCATTATATATTCAATCTTCTCTTGAATCTCTTTCAATACCTCATCTTTTGTAGAAAGCATTCTATATATCTCCCTTTGAATTGAGGCAAAATCTAAAACATTATCCTCTATCAACAGATTTTCATATAATTTATGAGCATCTCTTAAAAAAACTACCCTCTCATTACTATCATCTTTTATATAATCAAGAGTTCTTCCTGTTTCATTTATCTTATTAAACCAATATTTTAATTTCTTAGCTCTCTCCCAAGCATTTCTACAAAAATTATCTCCAGTAAAAAACTCATTGTATCCTTGAAGTTCCTTAAAATATTTAAGTTTACTATATATAAAGAAATCTTGGTCTAAATCTTCAAGAACTCTGTACCCTTCTTTAAAATTTGAAAATTCAATATATTCATCTATCAATCTTAAAAATATAGAGTGAAGTGTTCCTATATATATATTTCCAATATTTATCTTTTCATTGTAATCATCTAGCCTTTTAGTTATTCTTCCAATTAGTTCCTTAGAGGCTCTATCTGTAAAAGTTGAAATAAGAATTTTCTCTGGAGCTACTTTTTTATTTACCAATAAGTTTAATGTTCTCTCAACTAAAACTCTAGTTTTTCCAGAACCTGCCCCTGCTATAATTAAAAGTGGTCCCTCTGTACTTTCTACTGCTTTTCTTTGCTCTATATTCAAATCTATATTTTTCATAATTTCAACTCCATTTTTTTAATTTATCATCTAAATAAATTATATCATAAAAAAATTTTTTTATATTTAATTGTTGAATTTTTATATAAATAGGACTATAATTAAGTTGCTGAAGACTTAGGAGATGGTTTTAATGAAAGAACATAAATACGTAAACTTTAGTCAAGAATACGATGTACACTACATCATCAATAAATACCCAAAAAAAGAACATGAGGCTGTTAAAGAGTATCTTGAAACTTTAAAAGGACAAAAAACTCTTACTCATGATGACGTTTTTGCTCTTATTGAAAAAAATTTGAAATTCAAAAAAATAGCTAAATAGGTACTATTTGTTTATTTTATTGTTTTAAATTTAATATCTTCAGTACAAAAAAGAGCACTTGCAATTTTGCATTTGCTCTTTTTATTTTACTATACTCCATTGATTATCTTTTTTCAGCTTCTCTTAAAACTTTTAAACTTGCCTCTATAAGTTCATTTTCTGAAATTTTTTCCTCAGCCATTTTTTCAAGAAAGCTTCCATCAAAAGTTTCTCCAGTAAAAAAATTTTCACAATAAGTTTTATTATCAATATATACTTGGCTCATCAATGTTCCCTCTACTTGATTTTCTACTGAAGTTTCTCTAAGAATATTTTTCATAAAATTTCTTACCTTAGTTACTTTTCCATCTCTACTAACACTAACTATTACTAAATTATCAGGAGCCCCTTTTGCTATTCCAAATACAGATTTTTCTCTACTGTCTTCTATCCAATCTTTTTCTGAAAAAAGATAGTCTATCTTTATTTTCCCATTTACAAATGAAATTTCAAAGTTTACTATTATTCCATCTCTTCTTGTTAAAAAAGCTATTACTTTTATCTTTTCATTTTCTAACCCTTTAATAATTATAAATTCATCTGCTCTTAATTCTGCATCTTTAAAAAAGCTTGAAATTTCTTTTCTTATATCCTTATCTAATAACTTTGAACTCTCTATAAATTTAACTATTTCTAATATCACATTAGGTTCCAATTTTTCTGTTAATTTAAGATATTCTCTAATATCATTATCTATCATTTTCATAATTTCCTCCTCATTTTAAAAAATATCATTTAATGTAAATTCTTTCCAATTTTCACCATAATATAATTTTTGTAATTTACTATTTCTTAATTTATATTTTTCACTTCTTTTCATTTTTATTCTGCTTATTCTATTATCTTCACTAATTAATTTTCTTGCACTTCTAACTTTTTCTATCTTTTCATATAAATTATACATATCATCAACATATGAATGAGTTATCGTTTCATCGAATAATATATTTGCATACTCTTCACCATATCTTGGTTGCTACTCATCTTCTAACTTTAATATTAATTTTCTTTCTAGGTCTAATAATTCAAATGCTATTTTCATGTCTATACTTTCCTTTATTATTTCATCATTTGAATACTCTATTAATTTATAATTATAACTATCAGACAAAAAATAATAGAGTTTTTCCTCTTTTTCAATTATTTTTTCTATTCTTTCACTTAATTTATTGCCTATCCGATTCTTAGAAAAATAATATTTAAGTTCAAATTTATCATTTAAAGTTTTTACATCTTTGAGTATATACTCTTTTAAATCATTTATATACTCTTCCCTTGCTTTTAATAATTCTTTACACATTTTTCTTCTTATTGAATCTAAAAAGTAATAATCATACTCTCTTTCTGCTATTTTTTCTATATCTTCCCATGTAAAAGCATTCAGCACATTTTTATATTCATCATAAAAATACATCTTATCAACTCCAACTAAATATTTTATTATAACAAACCAAATTCATCATCATCAAACTCATCTTCTATCAAATAAAAATCCAACTCTTTTATATGATATCTGCTATTTCTTATATCTAAATCCTTTTGTTTGTACACATCATTTATCTTTTTATATAGATCTATAACACTATTTTTATATTTCCAAAATTTCTCTTCATTTCTAAATATTATCTCTACATACTCTTCTCCAGATAACGAATGATACTTTTCTAGTATATTTTCTACTTCCTTTTCTAATTCTGTTTCTCTCCAATAATTTTTTATACCTAAAACCTTATCAATAGCTAGATCAAATTTTACTTTCTCCAATATATTCTCTGTATATCCATATAAATATTCTTTTTTACAACAATTCCCTAAAAATTCTTCTTTATCATAAAAGTTTTTTATTTTAGATACAATCTTTTCTTCTATCTCTTTAAAATATTGTTTTTCAAGTTCTTCTATTTTTATTTCATATTGAGTTTTTATAACTTCTCTCTTCTCACTATTATTTTCCATTTGATACCATTTATATTTTTTAGCTTTTTCTCTTAACTTAGCTTCTCTTTCAAGTTGTGCCATCTCTTGCATCTCTCCATAATAATAATCCATTTCATCATAAGTATTATTACTACTATTCACACTTAAACTATCCCAATCTACATCTGCCCCCATTGATTCTGCATATTGTAGCTCCTCTATAATATCATCTATATCCATATTTACCTCCCTTTTTCATTATGTTTAAATAATACACTAAACAAATTACAATTTTTTTAAATTCTTACCTTTTTTCATATTTTATCTAATAATATGTTTAAAATTAAAAATAGGTGCTATTATCTAATTATTTATGTTATACTTACAATATATAGAAACATAAAGGAGAATAGATCTATGAAAAAAGTAGATATAATTTTAAAAACAGATAAAAAATTTAAAAATAATGCTTCCGAAGGGTTGAGAGGATACTGTGGTAACTATTTTAAAAATATAGTGCAATTCCATAACCACCTTGATGAAATTTCATTTAATTATGATTTTTCATATATTCAATATAGAGTAATTGATGGCCAATTAGCTATAATGGGAATAGATACAGGAGCTGATATACTTTTAGAACATATTGACGAATTAAAAAGTATAAAATTAGGAGATGAAATAGTAGAAGTTACTCCTGAAATAACAATTACTTTTCCTACTCCAGAAGTGACTGATAAAATGTATAGATATAAATTTGAAACTCTTTGGTTTGCATTAAACGATACAAATTATAAAAAATATATTAAAGGAGAGTTCTCTCTTGATAATCAGTTAAGAAATAATATTTTAGAGTTTTTTAAAATGTGTAAAATATGGGTAGATAAGAAAATTATTGCTAAAGGAGAATTTAAAGAAGAAAGAATTATAAAAAAAGATACTGAAATTTTAGTCTTTTCTGGTGAATTTGAAACAAATGCATTACTTCCAGATAATATCTGTTTAGGAAAGAGAAAAAGTATTGGACTTGGACGTATTAAAAGAATAAATAAATAGTATATTCTAATTTTTTTATTTTAACAATTTAAAAAATGCCAAAAAGAACAAATCTTTTTGGCATTTTCTTCTAGAGTCATTTAATTACTTATAATAACTTATATACTATTTTATTGTTGTTTTCTACTTTCTATTACTTTTTTAGCTATAACTTCTGGTACTTCTTCATATCTTACAAATTCAAACTTAAATTGTCCTCTACTTTGAGTCATAGCTCTTAAATCTAGAGCGTATTTAAGAATTTCAGCTTGAGGAACTTCAACACTTAGTACTTGTTCTCCATATTGATTAGGTTCCATTCCAAGTATTCTTCCTCTACGTTTATTCATATCTCCCATTACATCTCCCATATAAGCTTCAGGAACTACTACTTCAAGTTTCATGATAGGTTCAAGAAGTACAGGTCTTGCTTGTTCCATACCTTTTTTAAATGCAAGAATAGCAGCTTGTTTGAAAGATATTTCGTTAGAGTCTACTGGGTGGTAAGATCCATCAAATATAGTAGCTTTAAAGTTAATAACTGGATATCCAGCTAATATTCCTTTTTCTTTAGCTTCTAATAATCCTTTTTCAACTGCTGGCATATAAGTTCTAGGAACTACTCCTCCTTTAACTTCATCTACAAACTTAAATTCTTCTTCACAAGGTTCAAATTTAATTTGAACATCTCCATATTGTCCTGCTCCACCAGATTGTTTTTTATGTTTACCTTGAACAGAAACAGTTCCTTTAATAGTTTCACGATAAGAAACAACTGGATCTGTAAGAACAGCATGAACTCCAAATTTATTTTTAATTTTACATAGAATTACATATAGATGTTTTTCCCCTTGTCCACCGATTAGAAGTTGTTTTGTTTCATAGTTTCTATTGATAACAAAAGTAGGGTCTTCTTCCATCATTCTTTGTAGACAAGTACTTAATTTTTCATCATCAGCCTTTTGTGCAGGTTCTACACTTGAATATAAGCAAGGTTCAGGTAATTCAATACTTCTATACATTATAGGCTTATCTTTGTCACATAGAGTATCTCCAGTTTGTGTATATTGAAGTTTTGTAGTTGCTCCAATATCTCCAGCTATAAGCTCTTGAGCTTCCTCTTGTTTATTTCCTCTCAAGTATATAATTTGAGCAATTCTCTCTTTTTTATTTTTATTAGGATTTAAAACTTCAGTATCTTTTCTTAATTTTCCTGAATTTACCTTAAATAAAGAGATTTTTCCAATAAATGGGTCAACAAGAGTTTTGAAAACTATAGCTGAGAATGGTTCATCAACAGATATTTTTCTAGCTTCAGTTTCCTCTGTTACAGGATTTATTCCTACTCTCTCTCCATTAAACATCTCTGTAGGTGTAGGCATATAGTCATGGATCATTTTGAAAAGAGTGTGTATTCCTATACCTTGAATTGCAGATCCTACAATTACTGGAACTACATCTCCAGATACTACACCATTGTGAAGTCCTCTTTTTATCTCTTCTAATGTAAATTCTTCTCCATTAAAATATTTTTCCATTAACTCTTCATCTGTTTCAGCAACTGCTTCAAGAAGAAGATTTCTAACTTCTGATATATCCATATGATCAGGGATAGCACCATCTTCACATTCAACACCATTGAAGATTCTTCCCTTCATCTCTACAACGTTTACAAATCCTTTAAATTCATCTTTTTCTCCAATAGGTACACAGAATGGAGCTATTTTTTTACCAAATTTTTCTTTTAATTCAAGCAATAGCTTTTCATAATTAATATATCCCTTATCCATTTTATTTATATATATAATTCTTGGAAGATGTCTTTCTTCTAATAATCTCCATGCTTTTTCAGTTCCAACTTCTACCCCTGATGTAGCATCCATTACTATAACTGCACTTCCTGAAACTCTCAATGCTGAATAAACTTCTCCTGAGAAGTCAAAATATCCTGGAGTGTCTAAGAAGTTATATTTGCAATCTCCATATTCTACTGGGATTATTGATGTGTTAATTGAAAATAATCTACGAGTTTCTTCCTTATCAAAGTCAGATACAGTTGTTCCATCTTCTACAGTTCCTTTTTTATCCAAAGTTTTAGAAATGTAAAGAATTGATTCTACAAGAGTAGTCTTTCCACTTCCTCTATGTCCTAAAAGAGATATGTTTCTTATGTTGCTTGTTTCAAAGTTTCTCATAATTCTGCCCCCTTATTTTTGGAAAGTATCTTTCTGTAAAATTTAAGTATTCATTCACTGTACTACTTTATATAACTAATAAAGTCCATTTCGTCAAGGGGTAAAATAAAAAATATTTTTAAAAAGTTAATTTTGTAAAAAATTAAGAAGAAAAGTTCGTTTTTCAAATATAAATCTTCATAAATTGATTATCTAGTTAATTAACTATAAACTATAATTTATCGTTCTAATTTACATTAACAAAACTTATATTTTTTAACATCAAGTTGTCTCCATGTCAGTGAA
>ERZ894240.513-NODE-513-length-37947-cov-25.645783_pt1 | contig 37947 bp, 40 predicted proteins | sample MGYA00380298_ERZ894240 | MGnify/ENA primary metagenome ERZ894240 (study PRJEB32331, sample SAMN06328419) | human gut metagenome | biome: human gut microbiome; feature: stool | host: Homo sapiens | collected 2014-06-27 ... | reverse complement strand
AGATATATTTGATGGAATTAAACAAACTTTTTCTGATATAAAATTTAATATCAAGAAAAAATATTCTGATGCTAAAGCTACATATCAATATATGAGCCAACTTAAAAAGCATATGAAAAGCGATCCCAATTGGTCTCAATATAGAAAAGAACAGCAAAAAATGAAAGATGTTTCTCCTAAAAAATCTTTTAAAGATTTTTTTAAAAGAAAATAAGATATTATAAGGCTATTACAACATATTGTAACAGCCTTATTTTTAATTTTACCAATCTCTCTCATCAAAAGAAAGCTCTAATTTTCCTATTTTAGATTTTAGCTGTCTAAATTTTACCCCTGCTGAAGTTAACATTTTTTTAGAAGCTATATTTGATTCTGTCCCATCATATTTATCTGATAAATATACCAATTCTCTTATACCACTCTGAATTATAGCTTTACTACACTCATGACATGGAAATAGTGCAACATATATAGTGCAACTCTTTAAACTTTTAGTACTATTTAATATTGCATTTAACTCTGCGTGACATACAAAAGGATATTTTGTTTCTAAAAATTCTCCCTCTCTTTCCCACGGATACTCATCATCACTACATCCTATTGGAAGTCCATTATATCCAACTCCTACTATTTTCTTTTCTTCATTAACAATACAAGCTCCTACTTGAGTATTTGGGTCCTTACTTCTTTTTCCTGAAAGAAGTGCTACCCCCATAAAATATTCGTCCCATTCTATATAATCTTTTCTTTTCATCTTACCACCATTCCTATTTTTTATTTATATAATATCAATATTTTTAAACTTTTTCAAAATTTTATTTATCTAAAATATAAAAATTTGATAAAATATACTTAGGAGGTTGTTATATGAAAAAAATCATTTTACTTTTCTTAACTATTTATACTTTTAGCTTTTCAATTAGAGATTTTAATGGAATAAATTGGGGAGATAGCAAAGAAAATTTAAGTATTCTTTTTTCTAATTTAAAAAAGGAACCCTCAATTAATGAAAATGTGAATATATTCTCAGTTAAAAATCCTAAAGAAAATATAAAAAAATATGAATTTTATTTACAAAACAATGCTTTAAATAAAATAAGAGTAGTCTTTGATAAAGAAAGCATTGGTAAAAGAGAATTACAACAAATCTATAACCAACTTACTACTACTATAGGAGTTCCTGTTTTAAAATTACCTATATATAAAGAGATTGATAATTTAACACTAAAAGGAAATACTTTAAAATTTGTTCCTGATACTCAAACTCTTATTTATTTTACAGGGATTGATACAATTAATGAGTTAGGAAAAATGACGGATTCAAATCTTTATCTTGATTATATTCCTTCTCAAAATGAATATATTTTTTAAAAACAAGGAAATCCTTAAATTTTGTAGTAAAATAAATATATAATAGTCATTTAAGGAGGAAGATTTTTATGAAATTTGGTGCTATTGATGCTGGTGGTAAAAAATTTATTTGTGGAATAACAGATGAGCAGGGAAATACTCTTGAAAAGACTAGTTTTTTAACTGAAACTCCAGAAAAAACTATTCCTTTAGTTATTGATTTTTTTAGAAACAAGGATATTTCAGCTTTAGGTGTAGGATGCTTTGGCCCTTTAGACTTAAATCCTAATTCTGATACATATGGATATATTACTTCTTCTCCTAAAACTGATTGGAAAAATTATAATATTTTAGGTAATTTAAAGTCAGCTTTTAATATTCCAATATTTTTAGATACTAATATGAATGTTGGAGTCTTAGGAGAAGCTATGTGGGGAGCTGGAAAAGGGTTAAAAAATACTATTTTTTTAACTATTGGCAACGGAATTGGTGGAGGAGCTATTGTTGAAGGAAAAATTGTTCATGGAATGCTTCACCCTGAAATGGGTCATATGTTTGTAAGTAGACACCCAAGAGATAAATTTGCTGGTACTTGTCCTTTTCATGGTGGAAACTGTTTAGAAGGTATGGCATCTGTTCCTGCTATTGAAAAACGTTGGGGAAAATCTTTGTCTTCTCTTCCAATTGAACATCCTGCATGGGATTTAGAAGCTTTTTATATTGCTCATGCACTTGTAAACTATATTTTAATTCTTTCACCTGAAAAAATTATACTTGGCGGAGAGGTTATGAAATATAAACAACTACTACCAATAGTGAAAAAAGCTGTTATTAAATTACTTAACGGCTATATACAAACAAATCAAATTTTTAGAGAAATTGATGACTACATAGTACTTCCAGATTTAGGAGAAAACTCTGGTTTCTTTGGAGCTGCTGCTCTATGTATTAAAAATTTTAAATAATAAAAACTAATAAAAAACTCAAGAGGGATTCTTTTTAAATAAAGAAAACATTCTTGAGTTTTTATAATATTTAAATAAATAATCTATCTATTCATTGCCATCACAGGATCTTTTCTCACAAAATTTCTATACATATAAATTGAAATCATACAAGTTATAACTTCCACAGTAGGAAAAGCTAACCAAACTCCAGTAAGTCCATAAATTCTTCCTAAAATATAAGCCATTGGTAACAATAAAATTAGTTGTCTTAACATAGTTATTGTAAGAGAAGGGACTCCTTTCCCTATAGCTTGTAAGAAGCATGAAAAGATAAAACAAATACTTCCAAAAGAGTAACTTGTTGAAATTATTCTAATTGTTCTTACTCCCATTGTCATCATCTCATCAGTAGCATTAAAAAAATGTAATATTTCTTGAGGGAATAACCAAAATAATACACTCCCTAAAAAATTAATAACTACACAAATTATTATCGAATAGTTTAAAACATCTGATAATCTCTTTGAATTTTTAGCTCCATAACTATATCCCATAATTGGCATAGCTCCTTGTGTTACTCCACTAGTAGGCATATATATAAAAGTTTGAAGTTTAAAATATATTCCAAATAATGATACTGCCAAAGTAGATATTCCCGAAAGTATAAAGTTTATTCCCATTACTAAGAAAGATCCTATCGACATTATGAAAAAAGAAGGTATTCCTACACTATATATCTCTCTTATAATTTTATTATTCCATACAAAATCTTTTCTCTCTATTTTTATCTCTTGTTTCATAAAAAATAAAACATAAATAGAACATAGTAGTGCTGTCATTTGACCTATTATAGTTGCAATTGCAGCCCCCTTTACTCCCATAGCTGAAATACCAAAATATCCATATATTAAAATAGGATCTAATATTATATTGGTAACAGCTCCAATTATTTGTAAAAACATTGGGGCTAATGTATTTCCTGTTGCTTGCAGTATTTTTTCGATAGCAATTTGAGCTATTGTTCCTATACTTAAAAACGTCACTATATATGTATAGTCTATTCCCATTTTTAAAATATTACTTTCTTTTGTAAATAAGAGAAAAAATGGTTTTATGAATACAATTCCCAATAAAACTAAAATTAAATAATGTATTACTGATAAAGTCAATCCACTTGCTGCGGTTTTATTTGCTGTTTCAAAATCTTTTTCTCCAAGTTTTCTAGCAATATACGAATTAACTCCAACACCAGAGCCCACAGCAATAGCAAGAATTAAATTCTGAATAGGAAAAGCTAAAGATACTGCAGTTAATGCCTCTGTTCCTAATTTGGCAACAAAAATAGAATCAACTATATTATATAAAGAGTTTATAAGCATAGATATAGTTGGTGGTATAGACATTGATAATAATAGTGGCAGCATTTTATGAGTTCCCATTTTATTCTCTTGTTTTGACATTTTTACCTCCTAAAATAAAAAAACACTTTTTACTGTTTTAATATATAAACTGAAAACAATAAAAAGCGTTTTTATTAAATTTTATATCTTTTATAATATCATACTCCTATAAAACATTCAATAATTTTATACAACTTTTTAGACTTCTTTTTTTAAATTTTTTTTACAGTTTTTTATATTTTTTGATATAATATAATTATAAAATTTTGAAAGTGAGGAGTTTTTATGCAATATAAAAGTAAAGATATAGCTAAAGTGTCTGTTGAAATGGCTATGAGTAGTAGAGAGGAAGAACAGGAGTTAAAAGATAAATATTCAAAAAAAGGAATAAAAACAGCTGCTGTAGATATTGGTGGAAATGTAGTAGAATCTATTCCTAAAATATTAGAGAGAACATTAGTAGCTGCAAAAAGAAATGGGCTTATTTCTGAATCACATGTATATGAAGGAGCTGTAACAGGAGCTACTAGAGAAGCTATTGACCAAATTTTAGATAAGTCTGTTGGTTTTAATGTAGGAGGAAAAATAGGTATAGCTAGATGCCAAGAACACTTATCTGTATGTATATTTTTAACTATTGGTATGTTTAGACTTGATGAAGTTGTTATTGGACTTGGGCACAGAGCTGTTCCTAATGAATAAATTTTATATTGACATTTAAAAAAATTTTATATATAATCAAATAAAATAAATGTAGAATAGTAGTATAGTAGTAGGAATAAAAAAATTTTGTAGGATTGTAGAATAGTAGGAAAATAAAATTAAAAAATAGTTGTAGGAATTTCTTCCTATACTTTTTCGTATATTTTGTTAATTACCTTTTTACAATTCTTGTAAAAAGGTTTTTTTATTTCCTCAAAAGGAGGAATTATGAAACAAGCAGTAGGACAGAAAACAAAAAAAATCTTTGGAATAATAGTATTTTTAATACTTAGTCTTTTAAGTTATGCCAATGAAAAAAATTTTGAAATTGGTATTTCACAATTTGCAGAACACCCAGCACTTGATGCTGTAAGAAAAGGATTTGAAGATGAATTAAAAGAGCTTGGAGTTAAAGTTAATATTGATTATAAAAATTCTCAAGGGGATACTGGAACTGCTGGAATGATAGCTCAAAAATTTGTTGCAGATAAAAAAGACCTTATTTTTGCAATAGCCACTCCATCAGCTCAAGCAGCTAAACAAGCTACTGATAATATTCCAATTCTATTTAGTGCTGTTACAGACCCAGTAAGTGCTCAACTTGTAAATTCTAATGAAAAGGTTGGAGGTAATATAACAGGAACTTCAGATGCTGCCCCTATTGAAAAACAATTAGCACTTTTTAAAGAACTTAATCCAAAAGTAAAGAAAGTTGCTATTATTTACAATACAAGTGAAGCAAATTCAGAAGTTCAAATAAATACTGCTAAAAAAGTTAGTAAAAAATTAGATATCGAAATTATCCCAGTAGGTGTCAATAATATTAATGATATTCCTCAGGCAGTTAATTCTGTTATAAGAAAAGTTGATGGTTTTTATACTATTACAGATAATATAGTAGCTTCAGCTATAAACTTAATCTCAAAAGCTGCTATAAAAAACAAAAAAATAACTATTGGAGCTGAAGAAGCTCATGTCCAAGGTGGAGTATTAATGACAGATGGTCTTAGTTACTATGAACTTGGAAGACAAACAGGGGCTATGGCTAAAAAAATTTTAGTAGATAAAGTTGCTGTTCAAGATATTCCAGTTGAGATTTCTAAAAATACTAAAAAAGTTGTAAATAAAAATACATTAAATAAATTAAAATTTTCAGAAAATTCAGAAGCTTTTTCTGGAGCTACATTTATAGAATAGAAAGGAGAAAAAATGGGAGCATTACTATCTATATCACTAGAACAAGGACTTGTATTTGCAGTTCTTGCAATAGGTGTATTCATAACATATAAAATACTCGATTTTCCTGATTTATCAGTAGAAGGAACATTTCCATTTGGGGCATTTATATTTTCTAAATTTATGTTACTAGGACTAGACCCAATAAGTAGTACTTTGCTATCTTTTATCTTTGGTTCATTAGCTGGTGTTTTAACTTATGCATTACATATAAAAATGAAAATAGCTCCAATATTAGCAGGAATACTTACTATGACTATTCTTTACTCTGTCAACTTAAGAGTAAATGGAAAAGCTAATATTCCTCTATATAATTACTCTTCTATTTTTGATTATGGAAATATAATTTTGATTTTGATAGTAATCGTTCTTTTAATTAAATTTCTAATGGATATGTTTCTAAAAACAGAAAGAGGATATCTATTAATTGCTACTGGAGATAATGAAACTCTTGTTAAATCCCTAGGTGTTAACTGTAATACTTACAAATTATTAGGACTTATGTTATCAAATGGAATTGTTGCTGTAAGTGGGGCTCTTATGGGACAATTACAAGGATTTGCTGATATAAATATGGGAGCTTCTATAATTGTTTCAGCTCTTGCTTCTATTATAATAGGAGATACTTTTTTAAAAAATTCAAAAAAACTAAATGGAACAACTAGAGCTATTTTAGGAGCTATTTCTTATAAAATTATAGGTGGATTAGCATTAGAAATAGGACTTGCTCCTACAGATTTAAAGGCTATCAGTGCTATTATTGTAATTCTATTTATTGGTTATAATAATCTCTCTATTTTAGAATTTATAAAAAAAGGAGGAAAAAAAGATGCTACAAATAAAAAATTTATCCAAGAGTTTTAATATTGGGACAGAGAATGAAACAACTATATTTGAAAATTTTAATTTTACAGTTAAGGATAGTGAATTTGTAGCTGTCTTAGGTTCAAATGGATGTGGAAAATCTACTCTTTTTAATCTGATAAGTGGTTCACTAGAAAATGATGGTGGCTCTATTCTTTTAGATGGAATAGATATCAGCAATCTAAAAGAAGAAAAAAGAGCTTTTGGAATTAGTAAAATACATCAAGACCCTTCTAAAGGAGTTTCTCCTTCACTTACAATTTTAGAGAATATCTCTTTAGCTAGCAAAAAATGTGAGAAATTCTCTCTTAAAAGATTGATACAAAAAAATAAGATATCTGACTTTATAACTTTATTAAAAGAAGTTGATTTAGGACTAGAAAATAAACTAGATACTCAGGTCAAATTTCTTTCTGGAGGACAAAGACAAGCTCTCTCTCTTATTATGGCAACATTGAAAAAACCTAAACTTTTACTTTTAGATGAGCATACTTCTGCCCTAGACCCTAAAACTTCTAAAGTTATTATGGAAAAAACTAAACAATTAATAAATAAACAAAGAATTACTGCTTTGATGGTATCTCATAACCTAAGAGATGCTATAAAATATGCTGATAGAATTGTTATGCTAGATAAAGGAAAAATTATTTTAGATATTCCAAGTAAAAATATAACGGAGGAAGAATTAAGTAAAATCTATACTCAAAAAATGAATAATTCTCCTATATCAATTGCCATCTAAATATTGTTAATTTAAATTTGACAAAAATATTTTATAAGTGTATGATTTATCTAAGGAATTAAAATATTAAGTAGGAGGAAATTTAAATGGCAAATTGTAGTACTTGTCCTTCAAATGGTACATGTTCTAAGGACAAAGAAAGTTGTGGAATTGTTAACAATCCATTAAATCATATAAAAAATGTAATTGGAATTATGAGTGGTAAGGGAGGAGTTGGAAAATCAACTGTTACTACTTTACTTGCAAAAGATTTAGCAAAAAGAGGATATAAAGTTGGTATATTAGATGCCGATATCACTGGACCTAGTATTCCTAGACTTATGGGAGTAACTGGACAAATGGCTATGGGAGATGGAACAAATATTGTCCCTGTAACTTCAAAAGAAGGAATAAAAATTATCTCTTTAAACTTATTACTTCAAGATGAAAGCCAACCAGTAGTATGGAGAGGTTCGCTTATTAGTAGTGCAGTAAAACAATTCTGGGAAGAAGTATTATGGGAAGACCTCGATTATCTTCTTATAGATATGCCTCCAGGAACAGGAGATGTAGCTCTTACTGTTATGCAATCTACACCTATAAATGGAATTGTAATGGTATCTGTACCTCAAGATATGGTTTCTATGATAGTTGCTAAAGCTGTAAATATGACTAAGAAATTAGATGTTCCTGTATTAGGAGTAGTTGAAAATATGAGTTATATTATATGCCCTGGTTGTGAAACTAAAATCAGTTTCCACGAAGAGTCTGGAGCTCATGATTTCTTAAAAGAGATGGGATTACCTCTTCTTGGAGAATTACCTATGACTAAAGGTTTTGCTAGAATGACTAGAGGAGAAGAATCTGCTGATTCATCAGCAATGTTTACTCCTATAACTGATAAAATTTTAACTGAAATTTCTAAATTATAATTTTTATTAAAATATTTATAAACTAAAATAAAAAAAGAAAGTTTTTTTATAGTATATTTTTACTACTCTAAAAACTTTCTTTTTTATTATAATTAATAAAACTTACTATCTTAAAGTATATTTATAAGGATTAAAAGCCACCTGAACTAGCTTAAAATTTTGTATTCCAAAAGGTATCCCTATAATTGTACAACATTGAGTTATTCCTATCAATATATGGGATATTGCTAACCATATCCCAGCAAATATTATCCATAAAAAAGCACTAATTGGTCTTGCTGGTTCTCCAAAATTGCTCTTTAACTGTACCTTTTTTCCAAACGGTGTAAGACAAGAAGTTGCCATCTCAAAACATCCTCTTGCAAAAGGTATTGTAATTATAAATATAATACAAAGTATTCCTGCTATTACCCATTCTAATGCTAAAACTAATCCACCCAAAAAAAGCCAAATAATATTTAATAATGTATTCATTTTATTCTCCTTTTTAAATATAAAATTGTCTTTAAATATTATAACATCCTATGTAAAATATTATATTACTTTTATATGTAAAAAAAGACATACATAAGTATGTCTTAATAAACTAAATGGCGGGAGTGACGAGGGTCGAACTCGCGACCTCATGCGTGACAGGCATGCGCTCTAACCAACTGAGCTACACCCCCATTATGGTGGTCTCAACAGGACTTGAACCTGTGACCCCCTGCTTGTAAGGCAGGTGCTCTCCCAACTGAGCTATGAGACCATATTTCTTTACCGTGCTTAGATATAATACCTTATTTTACACAATAAATCAATTAAGAATATTTTATATTATAATAATTTATTTTAAAATATCTTAATTTATATTAATATATTATCTTTTTCTTAAATTTTCTTTCTAAGTATTAATTTGAAAAATTTATTAGGGATATAAAAGGAGCTGTTACAATTTAAGAATTTGCAACAGCCCCTTCTACTTTAATTATAATTTATTAAACTACAATAGCCTCTTTTCTAATTTATAACTCTAAAAATAGATTGATAAAAAATACCTTCATATTTATAGGAAATCTAAGCATACTCTTCATAGTAAGTCTCTCCTCTAAACCATTTAAATAACCCATTATATCAACTATATAACTTACTATCTCCCTATAGATATTTCTATCTGAAGTTGCTCTAACTATCTCTTCAGCAAAAAATATCTTCTCATGTAACTTTAAATACTCCCTATTATTTATAAAATCTCTAAGAGCTTTATATATATTTATCTTATACTCTAACTCTTTGGTTTCTTCATATCCCTTAATAGCTTTTCCTATCTCCTGATATGAATATCCACTCTCTAAATCTATATCCAATAGTTTATATTTTTCTATATCCTCGCTATTTCCTCTAAAAAAAGTATAGGTATAATTATCTACTTCAAGCTCTTCAGCTGTCCTTTTCTTCACTTTCACTAAAATACTTCTAGACTTTATAGTAGGTAGAATATTTAGATTTGTATTTAAAAGAATAAAAAAGCTTCCCTTATTAGGCTCCTCTATAAGCTTTAAAAGTGCATTACTAGCTTCCTTTTTCATCTTACTTATATCTTTAATTATAAATATTTTCCTATTTCCCTCATAGGAACTTGAAGATGATTTATAAGCTAATTCTCTTATCTCATCAACTTTTAATCCATCAGGATTATCTAGTATCTCTAAATCACTATAAAGCATCTTATCTATCCTCTTACAGATATTACACTCCCCACAAAAATCTCCCTCTAAAGTTTCACAGCACAATCCTTTAGCAAAATGTAGAGCAAACTCCATAAGCAAGCTCATATCACTCCCATAGAAGAGATAAGTTCCAGAGTCTTTTTTTAGTTTTAATTCATTTCTAAAAAACTCCTTTACCTCTTCATTGGAAATTATATCTCTTATCATTATCTCTCTGCCTTCTCTATCTGTCTTAAAACATTAAGTTGGTCAAGAGCAAGTCCAGCTCCTCTAACTACACTTTCTAATGGATTTTCTGCTAATCTAACAGTTAGATTTGTATGTTTTGCTACTAACTCTGGGAAGTTTCTAATAAGTGAACCTCCACCTGCCATTATCATACCTTTATCAATTATATCTGAAGCTAGTTCTGGTGGAGTTTGTTCTAATACATATTTTACACACTCTACTATCTCCATTAAAGAGTCATGTATAGCCTCTCTTACCTCTTCAGAAGTTATCTCTACAGTTTTAGGAAGCCCCATTATTAAGTCTCTTCCTTTTATTGTCATAACCTCTTCCTCTTCTAATGGTAATGCTGTTCCTATTTTTATTTTTACCTCTTCAGCTGTCTTATCTCCTATCAATAGATTATGAGTTTTCTTTACATATTTGATAATATCAGCATCAAAGTTATTTCCAGCTGTTCTAATAGTTTTACTTACAACTGTTCCACCAAGTGAAATTACAGCTACGTCAGTAGAACCTCCACCAATATCTATTATCATATTTCCCTCTGGAACTGAGATATCCATACCAGAACCTAAAGCTGCTGCTCTAGCCTCTTCTATTAGATAGGCTCTCTTTGCTCCTGCTGATATAGCAGCCTCAAGTACAGCTCTCTTCTCTACCCCTGTTACATCTATAGGTACACATATCATTATCTCAGGCATAAAGAAGCTATACGAACCAAAAACCTTTTTAATAAAGTATTTTATCATAGCCTCTGTTACATCATAGTCAGCTATAACTCCTTCACTAAGAGGTTTTACTGCCACTATTGTATCTGGAGTTTTTCCTAACATCTCTTTGGCTTCATTTCCTACTGCTAAGATTTTTCTACTCTCTCTCTCTACTGCTACCACTGATGGTTCATTTAAAACTATTCTTCTATGTTTTTTACTATATACTAGGGTATTTGCAGTCCCTAAATCTATTCCTAAGCTTCTATTAAAACCAATATTTGGGAATTTAAACTTCATCTTTTTTCTCCTCCACACATAATTTTACTGCTAATTCTATTAAATCATCTCTACCCTCTATATAGAATCCAGCTATCAAAGCTTCAAAAGCTGTTGCTTCTCTATACTCCTGTACACTACAAGATTTTGGAAAAGTCTTTATATTTCCATTCTTTGACCTATTCCCCAACATTTGAAATTTCTCCTCTAGTTTTGGAAAAATCTCTCTATATAACTCACTCTGTCTTTTAGCATTTACACAATCTTTTACTTTTCTATTTAAGTTTCGTAAATTTAACCCCTTAGATATCCAATACTTTCTAATATTTAATTCCCATATTGAATCTCCTAGATAAGCTAATACCACTCCACTAGTCTCTCTTAAATCTACATTGTCCATGTAGTCTTATCCTTTCCATCTTTTATTTTTATTCCCATTTCAGCTAGTCTATCTCTTATCTTATCTGACATAGCCCAGTTCTTTTCATTTCTTGCCTCTCTTCTAAGTTCAAGTATAAACTCTATAAGTTCAGAAGTCATATTGCCTACAACTGTTTCAAGCTTTAATTTTACTCCTAAAGCCTCTTCCATAACATTTATAATATACTCAACAGTCTCTTTTACTACCTCTGCTCCCTCTGCATTAATAGGAGTATCCACAGCTTTATTTAGCTCTTTTACAAGTTCAAATATAGCTCCAAGTCCCATTGAAGTATTGAAGTCCTCATCCATAGCAGCTATAAATTTCTCTTTTGCTACAGCTAATTGCTCTTTTAATTCCATACAAGAGCTTCCATCAGCTTTTACATCTATTACTGCTTCTTTTCCTCTCATTAGAGCATTCTCTATTCTTTCAAGAGAAGTTTTAGCTTGAGTAAGTTCTGCATCTGAAAAATCTATTGGCTTTCTATAGTGAGAGCTAAGCACAAACAGTCTTACAACTCTACCATCGTAGTGCTCTAATACATCTCTAAGTAGGAAGAAATTTCCAAGAGATTTAGACATTTTTTCTCCATTTACATTGATATATCCATTGTGCATCCAATATCTTGCATAATCTCCACCACAACCACATTTAGATTGTGCTATCTCATTTTCATGATGTGGGAATATTAAGTCTTGTCCTCCCCCATGAATATCAAATGTATCTCCTAAATATTTATGAGACATAGCTGAACACTCTATATGCCAACCTGGTCTACCTTGTCCCCAAGGAGAGTTCCAGCTTGGTTCTCCCTCTTTAGCCTTTTTCCATAGAGCAAAATCTAGCGGAGATTTTTTTATTTCACTTATCTCTATTCTTGCCCCACTTCTTAAATCTTCAAGATTTTGATGAGATAACCCTAAATACTCATCTTTGTATGATTCTACATCAAAGTATACATCTCCTTGAGATTCATAGGCATGTCCTTTTTCTATTAGAGATTTTATTAATTTTATCATTCCACCTATATGCTCAGTAGCCTTAGGTCTAATCATACCCTCTTCTTTTAAGTTTACCTTAGCTGTATCTTCAAAGTAAGCTTTAATATATTTAGCAGCTACCTCTTCACAACTTATTCCCTCTTCATTTGCCCTTTTAATTATTTTATCATCTACATCTGTAAAGTTTGAAACATAAGTTACCTTATATCCTCTAAACTCAAAATATCTTCTTACAGTATCAAAAAATATTGCTGGTCTAGCATTTCCTATATGTATATAGTTATACACAGTAGGACCACAGACATACATTGATACCTCTCCCTCTTTTACAGGTTTAAATTCCTCCAATTTCCTAGTTAAAGTATTATATATCTTTATCATATGCCCTCCTAATACTCTCTTGTTATCTCTTTTAAAACTTCCACTGGAATTGTAACTTTCATATTTACCTTTTTATTTTCTCCCTGAATTTTAGCTTCAATTCCCTCAAATCCCATTACCTTTGGAGAATCTATCTCTCCATAGATAAATGTATCTTTGCTTATATTAAAAGAATTTTTATTTTCTTCGAAATTACTCTCTCCTATTCTAATAATTCCATCTTTCTCTTCAAATTTATTTCCAAGGTAGAAAGATGTATTTTCATTAGTTAACATAGTTAAAACTCTTCTTATCTCTGGAGCTTCATCTTTTATTTTAACCATAAATGATTGCTCATCTAATTTATATAGTACCTCTCCATCTATCTCTTTTAAAATCTCTTCAATATCTATTCCTAAAATATTTTTCCATAGAGAAAATATAGCTTTACTATCCATATCTGCTCCTATTACTAAAGGATAAAAAATAACTCTATCTAATTTAGAAAAATCATCTACTGATACATAGATATCATTTTTATCAAGGTACTTTATTAGCTCTCTGTTTCCTTTACTATTTTTAAATATTTCACTCTCTTTATCATCTATGATTATCTCACTCTCAGATATCATCTTATTATTTTCAATGGTACTACTATTTATTATTAGATTTACTCCATAGAAATCTGTTCCGCTATTATTATATATAAAAGTTCCTAGAAGATTATCTCTTTTTATATCAATAGCATCCTCTATCTCCTTATTATATAAATATTTTCCATCTTTTGCTATAAAATCTTTAAGATTTTTTTCACCAAATGAGAATATAAATAATCCCTTGTAATTTTTTAAATATAAATCTCCTTGTACATTACCAAGATATTTTTCTTTATACTCATTTTTTAAAACATAGATATCATCTTTTAACTCAAAATATTTTCCTAAATTTTTCAAAATTAAAAAATACCAATATCCAGTATCTACAACACCAGTGAAAGTTTTTTCACTTATATCATAGAACTCCTTATCTGAAAATATATAAAATTTAGAGATATATTTTAAATTTTCCATTTCAGAACTTAATTCCTTTTTCTCATCTTCATCTTCTATCAAGGATAACAAAGGGGTAAAGTTTTTTGTATTTATTCCCTCATTAGCATATATTATTCTAGTATCTTTAGTTATAAAATCTCTAGGAGATGCCTTGTATACTACTTTATACCCCAAAAATATTCCTAAAATTAGTACTACAACTGCTATAAATCCTATTATCTTTTTCATAAACTATCACCTATTGGAATCTTTTATTTTCTATTCTCTCTATCTCTTTTTTTGTAAGATTTAAATTTTCTGTCTTAAACATTGGAGCTTTAAACCTAGCTCTTCTTATCTCTTCCTCTTTTAACTCACAAGTGAAAGAATCCTCTTTTAAGTACTCTCCCTCTGCTACTATCTCTCCATTTGGTGCCACGACAAATGAGTTTCCAAAGAAAGCTGTTCCATCTTCAACTCCAACTCTATTTACTGCTACAGAGTATATTCCATTAAGTAGAGAGTTAGTTTTAACTATTGTTTTCCACCCTTCAGATAACTCCTCTTTTCTCTTTCCAACTACTGCAGGAGAATTGAATAGTATAAAAACATATTTTGCTCCATCTTGAGCTAAGATATATTGAGTTGATTGATGCCACACATCTTCACAGATTAATATTCCTAATCTTCCAAATTTTGTATCAAAGGCTCTTACCTTATCTCCTGCCATAAAGTTTCTACCCTCTTGATATGCTCCATAAGTAGGAAGATATACTTTTCTATGCTTATGTACTACTTTTCCATCTTCTAAATAGTAAGCTGTGTTGTATGGATATTCCTCTTCTCCTAACTCCACTGCTCCAAATATTATACCTATCTCCTTACTCTTTTCTAGTAATACACTTGGTACCTCTTTTATAGCTACATCAAAAACTATATCCTCCAATGAGTATCCTGTAAGTGATAGCTCTGGAAATACTACTATATCATTTTTTTCTGCTATGGCTTTATCAATTACTTCTAGCATAATATTTAAATTTTTCTCTACATTTCCTAGTGTTGGTTTTATCTGTCCTATATATACTTTCATGTTCACTCCTTCTTTCTTGTAATTATTTAATTTTGATTATAAAAATTTTAAGTCCTCTTGAGTAGTAATCTTAATATTATCATAATCTCCAAGAACTATTTTAACCTTTCCACCTATTCTCTCCACTAGAGATGAGTCATCAGTTCCTAAAAAGTTTTCTCTTTCAGCTATCTCATAAGCTTCTTTTAATAATTTTCCTTCAAAGGCTTGGGGTGTATGTACTGCTATTAAGTCAGCTCTTTTAGGAGTAGATACCACTTCAAAATTCTCATTGATTACCTTAATAGTATCCTTTACCTGTACTCCTACTACTGCTCCTAATCTCTCTTCTGCTACTACTCTACAACACTCCTCTATATACTTCTCTTTTAAAAATGGTCTTACCCCATCTTGAACTAAAATTATATCACTGTTATTATCATATTTTAATGCATTGTATATAGAGTTTTGCCTTTCTTTTCCACCCTCTGTTACTTTCACTACCTTAGATAATCCATATTGATTACAATAATTTTCTACTAGAGATACATTTTCTTTATTAGTAACTACTATTATCTCATCCACTATATTAGAATTTTGCGCTACTTCCAATGGCATTATAAAAAGTGGCTTTCCTTTATACTCTAAAAATTGTTTAGGGTAACCTAGTCCCATTCTCTTTCCTACTCCTGCAGCTGCAACTATCATAGTTACTTTAAAGTTACTACTGTACATCCTAGTCCTCCCTCTCCATGTCCTCCTAATCTGTACTCTTTTACATATCTACATTTTTTCAAGTAGTTTAATATTCCCTCTCTTAGAGCTCCTGTTCCCTTACCATGAATTATATATACCTCAGTATATGAGTTCATAACAGCTCTATCTAAATAAGTCTCAAGCTCATACACAGCCTCATCTACCATCTTACCTCTTAAATCTATCTCATTTCTTACAGAAGTCTTAGTGTGTGAGAAAGTGTTGTACTCTTTCTTAGCCTTTTCCTTTACAACTTTTACATCATCCATAGATACCTCTAGTTTTAAGATACCTGCTTGAACTTGAACTGTCTCTTTTCCACCATTGATTTTTAAAACATTAGCAAATTGATTTAAGCTATTTACAAATACCTTATCTCCAACTTTATAATCAACTTTTCTAGCAATCTTTGGTTTTTCCTCAACATTTTTATTTCTATCATCTTGAAGAGCTGATCTAAGCATATTAAGACTTTTTTGCACATTCTTAACATCCTCTTTCTTATTCTCTTCCTTTTGAATCTTCTCAACAAGAGCTACTGCTTTAGCTTGCATCTCTTTCATCATCTTATCAGCTTTTTCATATGCCTCTTTTAGTATCTCATTTTTCTCTTTTTCCAATACTCTTAATTTTTCAGCATACTCATCTCTATCCCTTTGAGCTGCAGCTTTTAAAAACTCAACTTGTTGTTTCATAGCCTCTAGCTCATCAGCTTTCTCTTTTATATTAGCTATCATCTTTTCTATTTTTTTATTATCATCACCTATATAGCTCTTAGCTTTCTCTATTACCTCATCAGACACTCCAAGTCTTTTAGCTATTGTAAGAGCATTACTTTCACCAGGGATTCCTATTAATAATCTATAAGTAGGAGATAGAGTATTTACATCAAACTCCATAGAAGCTGTTTCTATTCCCTCTTCATTATATCCATGAGCCTTTACCTCACTATAGTGAGTTGTGATAAAAGATTTACACTTTCTATCTCTTAAATAATCTATAACAGCCATAGCAAAAGCTGAACCTTCTATTGGATCAGTTCCTGATCCTAACTCATCTAGTAATACTAAAGAACTTTTATTTACACTTTCTAAAATCTCCTGTACATTTTTTAAGTGTGCAGAGAATGATGATAGAGATTGCTCTATACTTTGCTCATCACCAATATCTGCATATACTCCTGTAAAGAATCCTATGCTTGTATGCTCATGAGCTGGGATAGGTATTCCTGATAGAGCCATAAGAGTTAGAAGTCCAGCTGTTTTAAGTGCTACTGTTTTTCCCCCTGTATTTGGTCCTGTAATAAGTAGAGTATTGTAATCTTTTCCTATCTCAAATGTCAGCGGAACTATCTTATCAGCTGGTATAAATGGATGTCTTGCATCTACTAAGCTCAACATCTCTCTATTATTTATGTTAGGTATTACACAATTTTTTTCTATTCCATATACAGCTCTAGCATTTAAAATATCAAGAGATAGTATTGCTTCTCCTACTGCATCTATATCCTCTCTATTATTTCTCACATGCTCAGTTATTCTAAGTAGAATTTTTCTTATCTCTTCTTTCTCTTTTAACTCTAGCTCTCTCATCTTATTATTTAGAGCTACTATTGAAAGAGGCTCTATAAATACTGTTTGACCACTAGAAGACCTATCATGCTCTATACCTTTTATAAGTCCTTTAAAGTCAGCTTTTACAGGAACTACACTTCTTCCATCTCTCTCTGTTATTATTCTCTCTTGGAAAGCCTTAGCAAAACTTGGTTCATCAAATAACTCATCAAATTTTCTTTTTATATTCATTGAAAGAGTTTTTTTATGTATTCTTATATCCCTTAAATCTAAAGAGGCATCATCTTTTATCTCTTTATTATTATCTATTGCTTTATTGATAATATCCTCTATTCCCCTCATTACAGGTACATCATGATATCTATCTTTTAAATCTCTATATTTTCCTAAATCCTCTAATCTAGTTTTAAAAAGTCTAAAGATTCTTAAGTTAAAGTTTATATCCCATAAATCCTCTACATCAAGATATGTTCCTATAAGTTGTGACTTCTCTGTCATTTTACAGATATCTTTCATCCCAGCAGTTTCAAATCCACCATCATATTTTATAAAATCTGTAAAATCTCTTAAAATATCTAACTCTCTATTTAATGAACTAAAATCTCTTAATGGAGATAGATTCATTATTTTATAATGATTTTCCTCTATCACGCTATAAGCAGATAATTCCTCTCTTAATTTATCAAACTCTAATACTTTATAACTATGTGTATTCATTTTTTTACTCCCTATATAATTATTTCATTCATTTTTTATTATACCATAAATCTTTAATTTTCCTAACTTTATTCAAGAAAATTTAAAAAAAACTTGAAATTTCCTTGAATTAATGATACAATTATATGCATTGTGTATGTAAGTTATTTTAGGAAAGGAGAGAATCAGAATGCAAAGATGTGAAATTACAGGAGTAGGACTAATCAGCGGAAACCAAATTTCTCACTCACACAGATTAACTAGAAGAGTTTGGAAACCAAATTTACAAGTTACTTCTATCAATGTAAACGGAACTCCAGTTAAAGTAAAAGTTTGTTCAAGAACTTTAAAAACTTTAAAAGGACTTAACGATGTAGAAGTTATGAAGTTCTTAAAAGCTAACGAAGCTACTTTAAGTACTAGACTTCAAAAAGCTATGGCAAAATAGTTTTTAGCTAATAAAAAAGACAGCTTAATTGAAAGCATGTCTTTTTTTATTTTTTGTACTCTCTTCCAATCTCTATTTTTATCTTAACTACATTTATATTTTCTGGTAATCCCTCTAATTCCGTTATAAGATACTCTTCATATGCATCTCCTAATACAACATAGTTTTCTTTTTCTATTTTATTTAATATATCATTGTATATTCTATCTATCTCCTCTACTCCACCTTTATAATAATATACTGCATAAGTTTTTTCCTCTAATTCTACTTCATTTTTTCTATCCTCTATGAATAAACAACATACTCTTCCGAAGTTTCTCTTTTTTAAATCTTCTACACATATTACAGAACCTATACTTATCACATCTATCTTATTTAACTTCAACATAAATTCATTGTACATCTCTAGCCACTCTTCTAAGGAGATTTCTAAATCTTTATCTGTCAAATTACTATAGATATACTCTCTACTCTTCTCTTTTTTTATATAAAGTTTTTCAAACTCAACCCTCTCTCCTTCAAGAAGATTTTCCTTTACACTTTCAAATCTCCTTTTTATATTTTCTAATCTCTTTATCTCTATATCTATTCCTACTATCTGCTCATCTACTAATTCTAATAGCTTAGGTACTGATGGTGTTGCAAAATACTCCTGCAATTTACTTATTGAAATATTCATCTCTCTAAATGCTAAAATTGTAGCTAAAATAGGAATTTGAGTTGAGCTATAATATCTATAACCCTTTGCGTCTACCTCTATTGGTTGAAATAGTCCTATCTTATCATAATAAAAAAGAGTATCCTTCTTGATATTAAATTTTTTAGCAAACTCTCCTGTTGTATATAACTTTTTATCTCTTCTATTCATAAATCCCACCTTTTTCTCTTGACTATAGAGTTACTCCATAGTTTATACTATTTCTGGAAATAAATCAAAGATTTAAGGAGTTTTTATGGAAAATATAACTTTGTTTGAAAAAACACCACCTTTAAAACTATTTTTTAAAGCTGCCATACCAGGTTCTATTGGAATGCTTGCTTCAGCTATATATCTATTTTTTGATGGAGTTATTATCAGTAGACTTCTAGGAGAAACTGCATTTGCTGCTTTTAATCTCACTATTCCAATAGTTGTTTTAAACTTTGGTTTTGCTGATTTAATAGGATTAGGTTCCTCAGTAAGTATTGCAATTTTATTAGGAGAAAAAAAGTTTGAAAAAGCATCTAAAATTTTTTCACTCTCTTGTTTTACTATACTTATATCTAGTACTATCTTAGGTATACTACTATTTCTCCTTGCTCCCTCTATTTTACACTCTTTAGGAGCTACTGGAGAACTTGCTAGACAATCTATAAGATATTTGAGAGTATATGCTTTATTTTCTCCACTTACTACTATCACTTTTGCAGTTGATAATTATTTAAGAATTTGTGGAAAAATAAAATTTAGTATGTTCTTAAATATTTTAATGTCATTTTTATGTATCTCTCTTGAGATTTTATTTCTATATTTCTTAAATTTTGAATTAATAGGTGCTGCCCTTGCTAACTGTATAGCATTTTTTATATGTACTCTTATAGCTTTTTCTCAATTTTTTTATAAAGATAGTAGCTTAAAATTTTGTAAATTTAAAATTGAGTTAGAACTTTTAAAATCAATATTTATAAATGGAATGCCCACATTTTTAAATAATGTAGCTAGCCGTATCACTAATATTTTATTTAATTACTTATTACTCTATCTAGGTGGAGTTTTAGCTGTTAGTGTCTATGGGATATTGATGTCTATTGAAGCTTTTATCCTACCTGTTCTCTATGGTATGTGCGACGCTTTACAACCAGCACTTGGATATAACTGGGGAGCTAAAAATTACTCTCGTGTTAAAGAGATAGAAAAATATTGTTTAATTGCTAGTGCTGTAGCTTCTATAGTTACAAGTTCTATTCTTTTTTTCTTTACTGATGAGATTGCTTCCCTATTTATTGTAAAAAAAGATGAAACCTTTATAATGGCTATACCCGCCCTTATAATCTATGCCACAACATACCTTACTAGATGGTTCTCCTTTGCTATACAAAGTTTTATGTCAGCCATTGGAAAATTTAGCTTTGCAACTATTATTTCATTGTGCGTGAGCTTTATCTTTCCAATAATCTCTATTCCTATTTTATGGAATTTAAAGCTTACAGGTCTTTGGTTGAACTCATCTATTACTTCAATGCTGACAGGAATTATATCAATGCTTTTATTAAAAAAACTTTTAAGAAATTTTAAACAAAAAAATATATAATTTTCTTATTAAAATAGAGAAGGGGACTATTATAGCAATTTATATCAGTCCCCTTCATTATTTTACTTATCTATTATCCTATACTCAATAACTTTCATCTTTCTATCATTAGGTTCAGCCAATCCATTTGTTACCTTTCCTTCATCTATTCCCTTTATTATTAATTTTACTTCAGGATAAGAAGTTCCCTTTGTTTCAATCTCTTCTCTCAATTTTACATTTAGACTTTCAACTGTATCATCATCACTATATAACCAATACTCTTGATTACTCTTGCTATCTTGAAATATTCTTACCTCGTGTCCATAGGTATATACCCCTTGATACTCTTTGACTTTTTGATTACTACATCCTAATAATATTACTCCTAAAGTCAAAATTCCTAACATCTTTTTCATTTGAAACCACCTCTTTAGTTAAAAAAGAGGCATTAAAGCCTCTTATATTAAAAATTAAATTTATATCCTACTGATAAAGTTGTTCTTGAGTAATCATAATTTTTCTTTAATTTCTCCCCATTATTAAATGAGTAATTTATATCTGCTTTATTAACTTTATGCATAAGCTCGATTAAGAAGTTATTATACTCTATTCCAGCACCTAATCCATAGTATAATCCATTATCTACTGATGTTTTTGCTATCGATCCATCAAACATCTCCCTAACATACTCTTCTCCAAAGTTATAAGAATAACCTAAATCAGCCTTCAAATATGGTTTTACACTAGTTTCAAGTGGTATGTTGTACTTAGCTACTGCATATAATGGTATAGACTTATACCCTGTATTTTTTATTACTTTAAATGTATTTCCAGCACCATTTAAATTCACTATTGTTTAGGCTTATTTTATCTGGCTTTCCATGATCTTGTAGAGCAATTCCAAGTCCTAACTCTAAATTTGGATAAATCTCTCTTGTTCCCTCTACAGCAAATTCAAATCCACCATCTCCATCTGCTGCTCTGTTAGAAACTTCTCCTCTAATTTCATCATTTTTAAATTTTCCAGAGATATCTAATCCTGTCTTTAAATAAAGATTTGTTCCCTCTCCTGCCATTGCTATTGATGACACTACTGCTAATCCTAATAATATTTTTTTCATCTATTAAAACCTCCTATATATATATTCCCAAAATACCTTATATATATTAAGAAATTTTATATAGCTTATATATCAAATCTATATCCCACTGATAATGTTGTTCTTGAATAATCATAATCTTTTTTAGGAGTTTTGCCATTAGGTGAATCATATTGAACATCTGCTCTATTAACTTTGTACATTAACTCCACTACAAAGTTATTATACTCAGCTCCAGCTCCTAATCCATAGTATAATCCATTATCTACTGAAGATTTAGCTGACCATTGTCCATCCACTTTTAAATCCTTTTCATCAAAGTTAAAAGAATATCCTAAGTCAGCCTTTAAATATGGTTTTATATTACTCTCTAAAGGTATATTATACTTAGCCACTGCATAAATTGGTAATGATTTATATCCTGTATTTTTTATTATTTCTCCTTCTATACTAATATTTTCTGGTTTTCCATGGTCTTGATAAGATAATCCAAGCCCTAGCTCTAAATTGGGATAAAACTCTCTAGTTACCTCAGCTGTTAAATCAAATCCTAATCTATCATTCTCCGCCTTATTATAAGTAACACCTTGGCTCTCTACCTTATCAAATTTCCCAGAGATATCCAATCCTGTTTTTAAATAAAGATTTGTTCCCTCTCCTGCCATTGCCATTGATGACACAACTGCTAATCCTAATAATACTTTTTTCATAAACTAAAAATCCTCCTATTTTTGATAATATCCTCACCTTTTATCAAATATATAGACTTTATTAGTTATCATAGAGTATTATATCACTTTTTCAAAAATGCATCAATTTATTTTTAAAAAAATTTTTTATAAAATAAAATTTTTATAATTTTTATTTTACTAATTTTAGAAGATATCCATATCCTTCTTTTTCCATCTCATCTACCGGGATAAAATTTAGTGCTCCACTATTTATACAATATCTTAACCCACCTTTATCCTTTGGTCCATCTTCAAATACATGTCCTAAGTGGGCATCTCCTACTCTACTTCTAACCTCTGTTCTAACCATATTAAAACTTCTATCTGTATGATAAGTTACTACATCTTCACTTATTGGTTTAGTAAAACTAGGCCAACCACACATAGAGTTATACTTATCTTTAGATGAGAAAAGAGGTTCCCCAGTTGTTATATCCACATATATTCCAGGCTCAAAAAAGTTCCAATACTCATTGTCAAATGCTCTTTCAGTATCATTTAACTGAGTTATTCTATACTCCTTCTCACTTAATTTTTCTCTTAACTCTTTATCTGAAAGTTTCTTATACTTACTTGCATCTACTATTATGTCATTAGCCTTATTTAAATCTATATGACAATATCCATTGGGATTTTTCTTTAAATAATCTTGATGATACTCTTCAGCTAAGTAAAAGTTTTCTAAAGGTTTATTTTCTATAACTACTTTTTTATCATATTTCTTTTGTAAATTTTCTAATGCTTGAGTTACTACTTTTTCATCTTCAGCTTTTATATAATATATACCTGTTCTATATTGTGTTCCTCTATCATTTCCCTGCTTATTAAGGCTTGTAGGGTCTACTATTCTAAAATAATACTCCAGTAGAGTACTTAAAGATATTTTGTTACTGTCGTAAGTTACTTTTACAGTTTCAGCATGTCCTGTATCTCTGTATACTACATCCTCATATCTTGGATTTTCTGTCTTACCATTAGCATATCCTGAAACAGCATCTACAACCCCATAGATTCTCTCCATATATGCCTCTACCCCCCAGAAGCATCCTCCTGCTAAATATATCTCTTCAATTTTTTGTCCCTCATTCTTTGAAGTTACTGGTACATTATCCTCTTTTTTTACAATTTCCTCTTTCTTTTGAGAGTCTACTCCCATTATTTTTAAAATTTGCTCCTTAGGTAGTTGTCCTGGAACAACTCCTTTTATCTCTCCAGTTTCATCTATAAAGATAGAAGTTGGAAAAGCTCTTATTCTTGCTTTTTTTAACAGCTCTCCCTTCTCATCTACAAGTACCTTTATATTTTTATATCCTAAAGATGAATACCACTTTTTAAACTCTTCCTTACTCATCTCTCCACTTTTTCCTGGGAAAACTACTGTTACTATCTCTATTCTGTCCTCTTCTTTTGTAAAACTATCTAATTCTTCTAAACTAGACAAACATATTGGACACCATGAAGCCCAAGCTTTTAAATAAACTTTCTTACCTTTTGGTAAAGTATACTCTTTTCCATCTAATGTTTTTAATTCAAAGTTCTCTATTCCTCTTCTATTTGCAAATACCATAGTTCCTCCTATTAAAAAAAGAAAAGTTAAAAATATTTTATAAAATTTTTTCATATCTATCACCCCTACAAAAATATATTTAATTGGTTTAAAAGTAATAAAATTCCCATCATTATTATTAATACTCCACCTATCTTTTTTATTCTTTCTAAATATTTTTTTAAAAAAGATAGTTTTTTAAAAAAGTATTGAGATGAAAAAGAAAAAATTAAAAATGGAGTTGCTAAACCTAATACATAAACAAACATTAAAACTGCACCATATAGAGAATTATTTCCATTACTTGATATAAGAAGAATAGAGGCTAAAATAGGTCCTATACATGGTGTCCACCCTAGACTAAATCCAAATCCTAATAGAAAACTAGATATAATACCACTTCCCTCAGTTTCTATTTGAAGTAATTTAGTTTTTTCCAAAAGTTTAATTTTTAAAATTCCAGCTTGAACCATTCCAAAGATTATTATCATAATTCCACTAAAAATTCTAAAAATATCACTAGTTAAAAAATTACCTATTATTCCAAAACCAAATCCTAGTAATACAAAAGCCACTGACAATCCCATAATAAAGAATAGTGTCTTTAGTATAGAACTTCTTTTCCCAGTACTTAAAATACCAAAATAAATAGGTATTATTGGAAAGATACAAGGGGAGAAAAAAGATAGTATTCCTGCTAAATATGCATAACTATATAAAATTTTATCTTGAACCATATCACCCTCCTTATTTTTTATGAATTTTAACTCTATTATTTTGGTATAATATTATCATATTTTGAAGTTTTTTTCAACTGTAAATATTTTTAATTTAAAATAAATACATTTTTAATTTAAACATAAATAAAAAAGAGTCTTAAAATCTAAATATATAGATTCTAAAACTCTAGGTGTTTATAAAAGAAAAAAGACTGAGATTTTCTCTCAGTCTAATTAACTAAAATTACTTTTCAATTCTTGTATAAGGAATTAAAGCGATATTTCTAGCTCTTTTTATAGCTTTAGCTATTTTTCTTTGTAACTTAGCGTTAGCTCCTGTTACTCTTGAAGGATTGATTTTTCCTTTATCAGATACAAATCTTTTTAAAAGGTCTACATTTTTATAATCAATTTCTTCAGCTTTAACTCTTAATTTAGCTCTTCTTCTTCTGAATTCTGCCATTTCAATTAACCTCCCTATTGATTTTTCATTAACTGATTATTAGTCTTGCTTAACTATGATGTATCTTAATACTTCTTCAACGATGTTTAATTTTAACTCAACGTCTGATAAAACAGTTCCATCAATTTCAAAAGTAGTTAATACATAGAAACCAGTTTTTTTCTTATCGATAGGATAAGCTAATTTTCTTTCTCCCCATTTTTCGCTCTTTTGAATGTTAGCTCCTGCAGCAGTTAAAACTCCAGTTACTTTCTCAATAACAGCATCTCTACCTTCTTCAAGTATAGTTGGGTTGATAATGAACATAATTTCGTATTTTTTCATCTTTTAACCTCCTCCCTATGGTATTAGCCCAAAACACAAACGTTTTTGAGCAGGGTCGTTTAATATTATATCAAACTTTTATAATATTTTCAAGTATTTTTTATCTTTTTCTTACCCAAGGTGGTAAATCTAAATTAGGTTTCTCTGTTTCCTCTTTTGTTTCAGTTGCTGCTTTCTCACTTTTTGCTGTATCCACACTTATAAAAGGCTCATTTTTCTCCTCTTCATTAGCAAAATTATTAGCTATTATTGTAACTTGAACTCTATCTCCAAAATCTGGCTCAATAACAAGTCCAAACATTACGTCATCAGCTGTCTTACCAGCAGCATCTCTTACCATATCAGAGATAGTTTGTGCTTCCATCAATGTTATATCTGGTGCTCCTGTAATATTAATAAGTATTTTACTAGCACCAAGAATAGATTTTTCTAGTAATGGAGATAATAATGCTTTTTCAGTAGCTTTTATAGCTCTGTTTTCTCCTTCTCCCTCTCCAAATCCTAATACTGCTATACCTGAGTTTAACATTGTTGCTTTAATATCAGCAAAGTCTAGGTTGATAAGTCCATTTCCTATCATAAGGTCAGCTACACCTCTAATACCTATCTTTAAGATATTGTTTGCTTCTTTAAAGGCATTTTGTAATGTTATTGTTTTATCTGGTAATTCAAATAACTTATCATTAGGAATGATTACTAAAGCATCTACTGCTTTTTTTAGATTTTCTATTCCTACATCAGCATTATTTTTTCTCTTTCTTCCTTCAAATGAGAACGGTCTAGTTACAACAGCTACAGTTAAAACTCCTAACTCTTTAGCTACTCTTGCAATTACTGGTGCTGAACCTGTCCCAGTTCCTCCACCCATTCCTGCAGTAATAAATAGCATATCTGTCTCTTCTAAAAGATTTTTTATCTTTTCTACATCCTCTTCAGCAGCTTGTCTTCCTATCTCTGGGTCAGCTCCTGCTCCAAGTCCTCTTGTTAACTTTTCTCCTAATTGGATTCTAATATCTGCTAATGATTTCCCTAAATCTTGAGCATCTGTGTTGGCAGCTATATACTCTACTCCTCCTACTCCTGAAGATATCATATCATTTATAGCATTTCCACCTGCTCCACCTGCCCCTAGTACTTTTATTTTAACTAAATCTTGGTCTAGTAACATAGTTTTGTCCCTCCCTTTTCTTAAATGAAGTTTGAAAACCAATTTTTTATAGCTTTCACAACTCCACCTTCTTTTTTCTCTTTCTCTTGCTCTACTAATTCTTCCTCTAATATCTTAGATAACTCTTCTTCTGTACTTACTGGTTGTACAACTTTCTCATTTTTTACTTGTATCTCTTGATGAGTATAACTACCTGTTCTTATTTTTCTGTCCTCTTCTTCCATTACCTCATAAAAGATTCCAATAGCTGTCGCCATACTTGTTGTAACATTTTCCAAACCACTAAATTCACTTGGTAACACTTTTCTAGCTACATATCCAGTTTTCTTATTAATTTTTTCTAGTAGTTTTTCTGTATTTATTATTTTATCAGAGATAACTCCCCCTGTTAAAACCAAACCTTTACCTAGATATCCATTAAATCCAGATTTTTCTATTGTATCATTTATATAATCTATTATCTCTTCAACTCTTGCATTTATGAAATCTTCTAATTCAAGAGCGGCTATATGTTTTCCCTCACCATAATAGATATATCCATCTGGAGAGATATCCTTTTCTCTATATTTATTTAAAATTTCAATAGCATCATTTTCATCTGCAAGTTTTAATATATACACTAAGTCACTTTTAAAATGCATTCCTCCTAAAGGAATAGTCTTAGTATATATTAATTTGTCATTTTTATAAAGAATGATATCTGTACTTCCCTCTCCTATATCTGCAAGGGCTACTCCCATTCTTTTATCCTCTTCACCTAGTGTAGCTTTAGCTGATGCATAGGCATTTAATACTATATTCTCTACATCTACTGATATTCTATTAATAGTTTCAACTAATTTTGCAACTCTTTCCTTATCTGTATATATTAAATGGACATCTCCCTGTAATTTGCTTCCTAATATCCCTAGTGGATTTTTTACAATTCCAGAATTGTCTACTCTCATATTATATATTTCAGTTTTTATTATCTGTTCTTCTGGAATCAAAACTTTCTTCTCTGCTTCTAATAACAGAGCCTTTATATGTTCTTCTGTTACTTCCTCTTCTGAAAAATTATATTCCATATTTACAGTTCTTGATTTTATACTCTCTCCACTTATTCCAATTGTTATAGATTCTATCTCTTGCTCTGTATCCTCTCTCAATCTTTCTATAACATCATTTACAGACTTAGATAAGGCTTCTCCATCTCTTATTTCATTTTTTATCATTCCAGAACTTGGACCCTCTATATATCTTAGTACTTTTAGTACCTCTCCATTGGAAGATAATTCTCCAGTGATGGCTTTTATTTTTCCATTACCTATATCTATTACAGTTTTTACTATCTTATCTCTATTTATCACCACTTTTTTTCTCCTCCAAACTCTTAACTATAAAATCATTAAATCTTATATCTATATATTCAATCTTTTTGGTTTTAGCAAGTTCATTATACAAAGTTTCTAAAACCTTATATTTTTCATCTTCCACATCTAAGTTTGTCTTTATAATAGTTCCATCTAATAGAATAATTTCGATACAATTTTCATCCTTCATATAAAGTTGAGATATTAATATCTTTAGTAAACTATCATCTAATCTTTTACCTAATTGCAAAAGTTTTTCTAATTCACTTTCATCCTTTATCACTATAAAATAAGTATCCTTTTCTAACCTCTCTTTTAAATAGCCAAACTTTTTCCCATTGGTATCAATTAAGTATATCCTATTTTTAGTTTGAAGATAGTATGCTAACTCTCTCTCTTTTATATCTATCTCTATTTTCCCTAGACCTAAAATTCTTATTTTAGCTCTCTCTATTCTCATATCTTTCTCTAGATATTCTTCTAATCCTTTTAAATCAATATCCCATATGTTACTATTATAAATTATTTTTATCATTTCTGTCAATTCTCTTGACAACATTTTTGGACTACCTTCTATTTTTATCTCTTTTACTTTAAAAAAATCTAAAGTTAAAAATTTACTAGGGATTAAATATAACAACCAACTGAATAAAAATATAAATACTAATCTAAATATAAATTTCAAAAGAAAACTCCTTATTTTTTAAAAGTATCTACCATTATTTTTACTAAATCATCGAAAGTATATCCTTTAAGTGTTCCTAAGTCAGGAATTAAACTAGTTTTAGTCATTCCTGGGCAAGTATTTACTTCTAAGAAATATACCTCTCCATCTTTTAGCATAAAATCACTTCTTGATATTCCCTTTAAACCTATAACATTATGTATTTTTACAGCATTTTCCATGGCTTTATCATAAGCTGCTTTATCTATTTTGGCTGGGTATTCATGTATAGAACCACCAGCTGCATATTTTGACTCATAATCATAAAATTTATTCTTAGGAATAATTCTTAGTACTCCAAGTCCTTCTCCATTTAATACTCCTACTGTAAGTTCCTCTCCTTGTATCATCTCTTCTATTAAAGGTTTTCTTCCCTCTAAAGCTCTAAGAGCCTCTCTCACTTCCTCTTGAGTATTACAAAAGTATATTCCTACACTTGATCCATCTCTTGATGGTTTTACAACTACTGGAAAATCTTTTATCTCTTCAACACAATTATAAGTTTTTGCTGTCTTTATTCCTACTGAATTAGCTACTGCCTTAGTATAAGCCTTATCCATAGTTATGGCACTTTCCATAGCTCCAGACCCTGTATATGGTTTTCCTAACATATCAAGTAACCCTTGAAATGTTCCATTTTCTCCATATCCACCATGAAAAGCTATATATGCTAAATCATATTCATTCTCTGTAAAAGCTGAGACTAAATTTTTTTCTGTTACATCTACACCATAAGCATCATATCCTTGAGCTTGTAAACTTTCTAGTATAGCTGCTCCACTTCTTAAAGATACCTCTCTTTCAGAAGATATTCCTCCCATAAACACTGCTATTTTCATTTTCCCACCTCTATAATACTCTATTATTTTTTAATATGATTATCTCTTCTTCAAGTTGTATATTGTATAACTTTTTTATTTTCTCTTTTACAAGAGTTAATATTTTAGAAATATCTTCAAATGTTGCATCTCCATGATTTACTATAAAGTTAGGGTGCTTAGAAGATATTTCTGCTCCACCTACTCTTGTCCCTTTTAAACCAGCTTCTGAAATTAATCTTGCTGAAAAATCTCCCTCTGGGTTTTTAAATGTACTTCCAAGATTTGGTTTATCTAGTGGTTGTTTACTTTCTCTTAGAGCTTGTATATCTATTACTTTTTGTAAATCAAAACCTCTTTTAAATTCAAAAGTAGCACTTATAATTACCCATTTTTTATCTTGTATCTCTGTACTTCTATATGAAAATTTTATATCTTCCTTTTTCAAAGTTCTAATTTGATGATTTTCATCAAATATTTCTACTTCTTTAATACAATCAAATATCTCGCTTCCATAAGCTCCTCCGTTCATGTAGACAAGTCCTCCTACACTTCCCGGAATTCCAGCTAAGTTCTCTAATCCTGAGTAATTATTTCTATTCATAAAAGCTATAAGTTTATTAAAATCCAATCCAGCTTCTACCCTTACTATTCCTTCATCTAGCTCCTCTACTTTATTTAATTCTTTTAAAGATACAAAAGTTATATCTAAATCTCCCTCATCAATAAGAGTATTTGTCCCATTTCCTATTAAAAAGATATTCCTATATTTTTCGAATATATCTTTTAACTCCTCTTTATTTTCTACTACAATAAATCTTTTTGCTACCCCTCCAATTTTCATATTAGAGTGATTTTTCATGCTATGATTTTCAAATATTCTCATTATCTATATTTCCCTTCTAATTTTTCTGCAACTCTATGGGCTATCTTAGAAATATCTCCAGCTCCCATAAACATAAATACTCTATTTCCTTCAAAATTCATTATCATATCATCTATATTTTGAGGATTTTTCTCTATAACTGCTTTTGGATTTTCTATTACATTTTGTAAGTCTTCAATTGTTACTCCAAATATATCCTTTTCTCCAGCACTGTATATTGGTAAAAGAACTACTTCATCAGCTTTTTCAAAAGCATTTTTAAAGTTTTCTAATAAAAATTTTACTCTACTATAACGGTGTGGTTGGAATATTACTGTTATCTTACTATCCTCAATAGATGTTGCTCCTTGTAAAGTAGCTTTTATCTCTGTTGGATGATGAGCATAGTCATCTATTATTCTTATACCATTTCCACTATAAAGTACCTCATATCTTCTTTTTGAACCTCTAAACTTTTCAAAAGCTCTCTCTATATCTTTTTCCTCTAGTCCAAACTCTAGAGCTAAATAGATAACAGGTAGAGAGTTTAAGATATTGTGTTCTCCAGGAATATATAGGGTAAATCTTCCTATTTTTTCTCCCTTAATAACTACATCATAGCTTGTTTTTCCCTCTCCTACCTCTATATTTTCAGCATATATATCAGCAGTTTTATCTTTTATACTATATCTTGTTATCTTCTTATTCTCTTTTATTGCTGCTAATCCTCTTAATATTTCACAGTCAGAGCAGATAAAAACCTCTTTTGAAGTTTGATCAATAAATTTAGAAAATGATTTTATAATATTTTCTAAAGAACCATGGTTTTCTAGATGGTCAGCTTCTATATTAGTTATGATTGAATAAGTTGGATTCATATATAGAAAAGAGTTATCACTCTCATCTGCCTCAGCTATAAAATAGTTTGATTTTCCAGGTTTAGCATTTGAACCTATCTCTGGTAATATTCCCCCTACAACAATAGTAGGATCTAATGGTAACATTACAGAGGCTGCCATCGAACTAGTAGTTGTTTTTCCGTGAGTTCCAGCTACTGCTATACCACACTCTTCATTTAGAAGCATAGCTAGAAGCTCTCCTCTTTTTACAACTTTTATTCCATTTTCTAAAGCATATATATACTCTGGATTCTCTTTTTTTATAGCACTAGAAGCTATTATCATATCAAAGTTTTTTCCTTCTAGATTTTTTTCAGAGTGCTCATTGTGAACTACTATTCCCATACTCTCTAACTCATCAGTTACATAAGAACGACTTAAGTCACTTCCCTCTACTTCATATCCCTTGCATTTCATTATCTTAGCAAGTCCACTCATTCCTATACCATTTATTCCTATAAAATAAATTTTTTTCACTTTAATTCCTCCAAATATCAAGAGATTCTATTATCTTTTCCACAGCATTCTCTTTCTTTAAATTTCTAATATTTATTTTCATCAAGTCTAGCTCATTTTTATTTTCTAATAATTCAAAAGCTTTTTCTATAGCAAGAGTTGCCTCTGAATTTTTATACATAAGAGCTGCTCCTACCTCTTCTAATAATTTACCATTTGCATATTGTCCTACTTTTATAGAGTTATAAGGTATTATAACAGATGGTTTCCCTAATTGTATTATCTCTGAAATAGTAAGTGCTCCTGCTCTACATACTACCAAGTCTGCTGCTGCCATTATATTTATCATATTTTCAAAATATGGTCTTACAGTATCTTGAATCTTAGTTCTATTTATATTTTTTACTATCTCATCATAGTTTTTCTCTCCAGTAGCCCAATAAAGTCTTATATTTTTATCCTCTAAAATTCTTTCCCAATTTTTTAGAACAGCATCATTTATCTCTTTAGCTCCAAGACTTCCACCTGTTACTAAAAGAATTTTTTCATCAGCTTCTACCTTTAGTTTTTCTCTCTCTTTATAGCTTTTTATACTATAAATCTCTTCTCTCAGAGGATTTCCTGTTACTATACATTTGCCTTGATATTTCATTGGAATATCATCATAAGTTTTCTCAAAAGCTAGAAATATCTTCTTTGCAAATCTATAAAACAACTTATTTGTTCCACCTAAATTTGCATTTTGCTCCTGTAAATATATTTTTTTCCCAGATAACACTCCACCTACTAATACTGGTATTGATATATAGTTACCAAATCCAATAATAGCATCTGGTTTCTCTTTAAATACTAAAGCTACTCCTTGAAGTACTCCTCTAATATAACCAAATATATTTTTTAATGTTCTAGGAGGAGCTATATTTAAACCTACAAATTTAAATCCAAATTTAGGTACTATATCCTTCTCCATTCTTAGGCTTGTTCCAACAAAAAGTACATCTACACCTTTTTTTCTCAAACCTTCAGCTACTGAAAGAGCTGGATATATATGTCCTCCTGTTCCCCCTGTTGTTAAGATTACTTTTTTCAAATATCTCACCTACCAAAAATCTCTCTTACTAATTCCTTAAATACTTTTCCTCTATGTTCAAAGTTTTTAAATTGGTCATAACTAGATGTAGATGGAGAAAATAATACCACTCTTTCTTCCTCTTTTGAAAATCTTTGCTTCATATCTTCTAAACAAATTTTTAATTCTCTCAAAAGGAATATTTTATCCTTGCTATATCCAATATCTAACAACCTTCTATTTAATTCATCTGCTATATCTCCAATTAAATAAACACAGTTAGCGTGTTCTTTTATAAGCTCTACCAATGGTACCCAATCTAATTTTTTATCATACCCTCCACATATTAAAGTACAATCTTTATATGCTTCTACTGCAAAACTTGTAGAGTCTATATTTGTTGCCTTTGAGTCATTTATAAATTTTATTTTTCCATAGTTATAAAAATCTTCCATTCTATGCTCTAGAGTCTTTGTATGATATAAAAACTCTCTTATCTTTTCACTCTCTATACCACAAAGTTTTCCTGTCGATACTATAAAAAGTATATTCTCTAGATTATGTCTTCCCTTTAAAGAGAGTTTGTCAGTTTCTAAAACCTCCTCTTCTCTCCAATATAATTTTCCATTTTCCACATAGCAATCCTTTTTAGATTTTACTGATATCTCTATTTTATTAGTAGGAATTAAATTTAATCTTTTTACTACCTCTTCACAGTCAGTATTCAATATAAAATACTCCTTCTCTCCTTGATTTTTGCAGATATTAAATTTTGTATCATAATATTCATCTACATTGCTATATCTAACTAAATGGTCTGGAGTAAGATTTATTACCATAGAGATAAAAGGTTTAAACTCTATTAAATTTTCTAATTGAAATGAACTTAACTCTAAAACAATATAGTCTAACTCTTTTTGTTCTAGTAATAGCTCAGCAAAACTTTTTCCAATATTTCCAGCATACTCAGCTCTATACCCACAATATTGTAGTAGTTCAGTTATCTTTGTTGTAGTTGTTGTCTTCCCATTAGTTCCTGTTATAGCTACAATTTTTGAATTAACATTATATTGTACCATATATTCATAGCATAATTCAATTTCATCTATTACTTTTATTTGATTTTTTTTAGCTTCTAATACTAATTCATTATATGGAACCCCTGGACTTTTTATAAAAAGTTCTATATCTCCTAATAATTTTTTCCCGTCCTCTGAACTTACTCCCAATTTATCATCTACTAAAATTACATTATAATTTAAGTGTTCTAAAAGTTTTTTTGCTCCAACTCCACTTATTCCAGCTCCAAAAACCATTGCTTTTTTCATAAAAAATTACCTCGCTTTATTTTCTCTCCTAGATATGTTTATAACCACGGCTTATCTACCGTGGTTATATTATTTTTAAAGTATTCCTCTCATTCTTATTATTCCTAAAGCTATTATTCCAAACATCAATGTAGCTATCCAGAATCTCATTGTTACTTTAGTTTCAGCAAGTCCACACAATTCAAAGTGATGATGAATTGGTGCCATTTTAAATACTCTTTTTCCTCTCAATTTAAAAGAACCTACTTGAATTATTACTGATAATGCTTCCATTACAAAAACTCCACCAATAATAGGTAGAATAAGCTCTTGTTTTAAAAGTATTGCCACTACTCCTAAGATTCCTCCTAGTGTCAATGAACCTGTATCCCCCATAAATATCTGTGCTGGATAAAAGTTATACCATAAAAATCCTAATCCAGCTCCACACACTGCTGATAAAAATACTGTTATCTCTCCTGAACCCTCTATGTAAAAAAGGTTTAAATGTCTACTTAACTCCATATGTCCAGTAAAATATGCTACTACACCTAATATTGCTGAACATATTACCATTGGCATAATAGCTAGTCCATCAAGTCCATCTGTTATATTTACAGCATTAGAAGTTCCCATCAATATTATCAAAACAAATATCAACATTCCTATTCCACCAATATATAACATACTCTCTGCATATATTGGATTTATTATAGATAAATCTACTGCTCTATTTCCTGTAAGTCCAAAGAAATTTACAAATGCCCACACTAAAACTGCTATTATCCCTTGACCTAACAGCTTTTTCTTTCCTGAAAGCCCTTTTTTATTTACAGTAAATTTTTTATAGTCATCTATAAATCCTATTCCTGCAAATCCCATCATACTTATAAGCAGTAATATTATTATCTTATTACTTATATCTGAAATCAATAGGCTAGTAACTAATATTGTCAAAATTATTAGTACCCCTCCCATAGTAGGAGTGCCCTTCTTAGACATATGAGTTGCTGGTCCCTCTTCTCTTATTTTTTCTCCAAACTTCTTTATCTTTAAATAATTAATAAAAGGTTTTCCTGCTATTAATACTATTATAAAGGCTACCATAAAAGCCATAAAACTTCTTAAATAAATTGATTTTAAAAATTGTAAACTATGTACGTACTCTCCTATTAAATAAAACATCTATCTCCCTATCCTTCTACTATCTCTTCCATTTTCATTCCCCTAGAACCTTTTAATAAAATTGCTTTTGAGCCTTTAATACTCCCTTTTATACTTTCTTTTATAAAATTTTTATCTAGGCTGGCTATTACTTTTTTATTTTGCTCCATAAGCTCATAAGCCTTTTGCATTCTCTCTCCATAGATATATACTCTATCTACTTTTATATCTAAAGCTTTTTTTATAATCTCTCTATGAAACTCAATCTCTTTATCACCTAATTCTAACATATCTCCTAAAACAGCTATCTTAGCTCTATCATTATATAATTTATCAAAAGTTTCTAATGAGTATCTCATAGATATTGGACTAGCATTATAAGCATCGTTTATATAGAGAGTTTCACCTTTTACAATTTTTTGAAATCTCATTGGAGTTAGATTTAAGTTATCAAACCCTTTTTGAATCTCCTCAGAAGTTAAATCTAAACTCATTCCAACTACTACTGCCATAGCTCCATTTATACAATTATGTTTTCCATTAAGATTTATTTTATAGTTATTTCCTTCTAAAGAAAATTCTATTCCTTCATCTGTATCTTTAAAATTTTCTATTCTTTTTTTACAATTTTTTTCATATCCCACTGTAATCCCAGAAAGATTTTTTAAATAGTAGTCATCTCCAAAAATAATTAAATTTTCAGAAACTACATATTTTATTATCTCTCCTTTAGCTTTAAAAACATTCTCCCTTGTCTTTAAAAACTCTAAATGAGAATCTCCTATATTAGTTATAAGGGCATAGTCTGGTTTAGCTATCCTACACAACCTATCTATCTCTCCAAAACCGCTCATACCCATCTCAAGAACTGATACCTCATCAGTATCATCTAATTGTAAAATTGTAAATGGTAATCCTATGTGATTATTATAATTTCCCTCTGTTTTTTTACACCTATATTTTTGTGATAAGACAGAATATATCATATCTTTTGTAGTTGTCTTTCCATTGCTTCCTGTTATAGCTATAACTTTTACTCCTAAAGCTTTTCTATACTCTTGAGCTAAATCTTGCATAGCTTTTATGGTATCCTCTACAACAATTACTCTACTATCATCTCCAGAATAATCATCTGCTATAACTAAAGTAGCTCCCCTTTCCAATACTTCATCTATATATTTATTTCCATTATTGATAGCAAAAAAAAGAGAATCCTTCTCTATTTTTCTACTATCCATCACAACTTTTAAAATTTCATCTAACTTATCTAATTTAAATTTTTCTTTTAATAATTTTGTAAGAATTTTCATAAATATTACCAAATTAATTTAAAAATTAACATACCTTTCTTTGTATTTAATACCAACATTTTATTGTATCATTAATGCTTGTAGAATACAATATAAAAATCCTACTTGTTATAATTTCTTATAAATTTAACTTAAACTTTTCGCAAATTGTAAAATATTATCAAAGTTAGCAACTCCTAGTTTTTTTACTTTTTCTATATGCTCTATTCCATGACCTGTTTTTACTAATACAGGAGTAACTTTGGCATTTATTCCAGCCTCAATATCACTTATATTATCTCCTATCATAAAAGATTTTTCTCTATCTATATTAAACTCTTTTATAGCTTCTTCTAACATCCCAGGATTAGGTTTTCTACAGTTACAATCTACCTTATATTTTCCAACTCCTTTTTCTGGATGATGTGGACAAAAGTAAAATTTTTCTATTTTTACTCCTTCTTTTTCTAATATCTTTCCAATATAATTATTTAAAATTTCTAAATCCTTTTCAGTATAATATCCTCTTGCTATACCTGATTGGTTAGTAACCACTACAAAAATATACCCTAAATCTGCTAGAATTTTTAATCCTTCTACTACTCCCTCTTCAAATTCAAAATCTTCTATTTTATGTAAATAATCTTTTTCTATATTTATAGTTCCATCTCTATCTAAAATAATAGCTTTATTCATTTTTACCTCTTTTTTCTCTATATTTTTAAATTCTAGTTAGCTTTTATTATACCATAGTTTATTAAACAATAAAACACAGTAAAATTTACAAAAAATAAAAAAAGCTTGGCAAGTTCCTATCCTCCCAGGAGGCTTCCCTCCAAGTACTTTCAGCGTTTACGGGCTTAACTTCCAGGTTCGGAATGTTTCTGGGTGTACCCCCGTAGCTCTTCTCACCAAGCATTATTAACTTCTTTTAATGTAGCACAGATTTCTTTCACTCATCTGTGTCTCATTAAATATAATCGTAACTTTGTTACTCTTTATTTAATGGAACATTCAAAACTATATAGTAAATTCAAGGTTAAAACTTCGACTTATTAGTATTGGTCAGCTAAAGGCCTCACAGCCCTTACACCCCCAACCTATCAACCTCCTAGGCTCGAAGGAGTCTTAAAGAATACTTATCTTGAAGTCAGTTTCCCGCTTAGATGCTTTCAGCGGTTATCTGTTCCAAACGTGACTACCCAGCTGTGCCACTGGCGTGACAACTGGTACATCAGAG
>ERZ894240.502-NODE-502-length-38738-cov-16.724504_pt1 | contig 38738 bp, 32 predicted proteins | sample MGYA00380298_ERZ894240 | MGnify/ENA primary metagenome ERZ894240 (study PRJEB32331, sample SAMN06328419) | human gut metagenome | biome: human gut microbiome; feature: stool | host: Homo sapiens | collected 2014-06-27 ... | reverse complement strand
GGAGGGACTATTTGATTAATATTAACTTCGTCCCAATTTTAACGGGACACTAATGACTTTTTGAGTATTAATGCATAATAGAGGAAATGATAACACCGGTCACCTGCTATATAGAGAAAAGTTACAAGACTGCTGTTCAGGTGACGCTTCGCTTTCGGCGGAGAGTGATTCCCTATATCTTGTTTTTTCAAAAATAAATTGTAAAAAGTGCGTTGATAATTTGGAGGTTACGAAAAATTTCGTACTCTCTCTCTCTCTCTCTCTCTCTCTCTCTCTCTCTCTCTCTCTCTCTCGATTGTCGCGCGTATTTTACACATTATTTATTAATTTTCAAAGAGTTAGTAAAGGTAATTTCTTCCGGATTCCTATCCTCTTCCCACAAGACTTATCCGGATTCTCATACACCTTCCTCGTTCTGCGTGGAAGTTGTGATTGTGTTGTTTGCCGGTGGTTTGCGCGGTATATTTCTATGCCAGTAAGCCACCGGTTTTTATTCTTGTCAAATCATCAGAACTGAATATGAAACGGAAAATTTGCATGGCTTTGCTCGTGTTGGCATCCGTCGCCGTGAATGTGCGGGCGCAGGATGTCGCCGTGAAGACGAACCTGCTCTACGACGCGACGGCAACGATCAACCTCGGCGTGGAGTTCGGACTCGCCCCGCGCTGGACGTTGGACGTGTCGGGCAACTTCAACGGCTGGACCCTGTCGCACGACCGCCGCTGGAAACACTATCTGGTGCAGCCGGAGGTCCGTTACTGGTTTTGCGACCGCTTTTCGGGGCACTTCATCGGCATTCACGCCCACGGCGGGCAGTATAACGTCGGCAACCTGAAGAACGGCATTTCGTTCCTGGGCAGCGACTTGTCCAAGCTCTCGGACTATCGCTACGAAGGGTGGTTCGTGGGTGCCGGCGTGGCCTACGGCTACGCATGGATACTGGGCAGGCACTGGAACTTAGAGGCGGAGATCGGTATCGGTTATGCCTACACAGGCTTCGACCAGTACCGCTGCGCGGGATGCGGTAAAAAACTGACGGAAGACAACCGCCACCATTACTTCGGTCCGACCAAAGCGGCCGTCAACTTAGTGTATGTGTTTTAAAAGGGAAATCGCATGAAACGTACCATACTTCTTTTTGCAGCCCTGCTGGCATTTACTTGCGGGCTGACAGCCCAAAACGGGAACGATGTTACGGTAAAACATCCGGTGATGGAACGCCACGGGCAACTCATGACCGTAGATATGACACTCGACCTGTCGAAATTGGAAGTGAAAAGCAACCGCGCATTCCTGCTCACGCCACGGCTCATCGGGCAACAGGACACGCTTGACCTTCCTGCCGTTGGCATCTACGGCCGCCGCCGTTACTATTATTACTTGCGTGAGGACAACGGCATGATTTCCGGAGAGGATGAAACTGTCTTGAAAAATTCCAAGAGACCGGATACGCTGGCCTATCATGCGGTTGTCTCTTACGACGGATGGATGAACGGTGCCCGGCTGACATTGAGCAAGGAAGAATACGGCTGCTGCCATACCGTTCTCGCGGAGAACACGTCCGATATCACCGATTATAAGGAAATGACACCCGAACCTTTCCGTCCGGAGTTCGTCTATGTGCGTCCCGAAGAGGAGACGGTGAAGAGCCGCTCCCTCTCCGGCTCGGCGTTCATCGACTTCCCGGTGAACCGTACCGAGATATACCCGGAGTACCGGGGCAACGCCGCCGAGCTGGCGAAGATACGCGCCACGATAGACTCCGTACGTAAGGACGGGGACGTAACCATCACCTCGCTGGCGATCAAGGGCTACGCCTCGCCGGAAGGAACCTACGCCAACAACGAACGGCTGGCCAGGGGACGTACCGGTGCGCTGCGTGAGTACGTGAACGGCCTGTATCATTTCGGGCAGGATTTTATCGCCACGGATTACGAGGCGGAGAACTGGGAAGGACTGAGACGCTTTGTCGAGGCTTCCGGTCTCTCGGGCAAGGAGGGCATCCTCGCGCTGATAGACAGCGACCGCGAGCCGGACAACAAGGAGTGGGCGATCAAGTCGAAATACCCGGCGGACTACCGCTACCTGCTGGAACACTGCTACCCGGCACTGCGCCGCTCGGACTACCGGATAGAATACGTGGTGCGGCATTTCAGCGATGCGGCGCAGATACGCGGACTGGTGAAGACGCGGCCGCAGAAGCTGAGCCTCGGCGAGTTCTATATCGCCGCGCAGGAGCTGGAGCCGGGCAGCGAGGAGTTCAACCGGATCTTCGAGACGGCGGTACACCTGTTCCCCGACGACGAGACGGCCAACCTGAACGCCGCCGTCAGCACCATGCAGCGGGGCGACATGAAGGGGGCGGAACGTTACCTGCCTAAGGCCGGAAACAGCCCCGAGGCGGTGTATGCCCGCGGCGTGCATGCCGCCCTCACGGGCGATTACATCCGGGCGGAGGAGTTGTTGCGGCAAGTAGTGGATGCGATTCCGCAGGCTGCGACAGCGCTGGAGCAAGTAAGAAAATTAATGAATAACAAATAGTATATCAATTATTTAATGATTAGAAAGATGAAAGTCAAAGCGATTTTGTGGAGTCTGGCCGCCGTGGCGATGCTGGCTTCCTGCTCGAAAGAAGATGTGTCGATGCCGGACAACGGAGAAGGCAGCGGCGAAGAGGCTACCTATGCCGCCACGGTAAAACTGGTACTGCCGTCGGTGAAGACCCCGGGCAGCCGGGTGGCCGAAGAACCCGGCTTCGATGATGGCAACGAGAACGAATACAAGGTGGACAACACGAAAGTCTACTTCGAGTTCTTCGACGCGAGCTACAACCGCATGAATATCGTGTCGGGGCAGCAGATTACATGGACTACAGAGGGCACCACTACCGACAATATCACCCAGGTGGGTGCGGTTACGCTGAAAGCGGACCGGAAGCCGACCTATATGGTCGTGTTCGTGAACGCGGACGAGCAGATCTACGGCGAGATCAATACGCTCTCGCTGGATGCCCTGAAAAGTCCGCTCGCCCCCATGAGCGGAACCGATACCCGCAAAGCCATTGCGGAACATGTCGCCAACGCGACCAACGGCTTCGTGATGACGAACAGCTCGCACTATGACGGCGGAGGCAAGCGGGTGCAGGAGGTCAAGGTAGACGATAAGATTTACAAGGTCGGGGAAACCGCGAAAGATGCGGTCGTCGTGCATGTGGAGCGTATTGTGGCCAAGGCGACGGTAGACGTCACGGCCACGAAAGAAACCGGCAAAGACTTTTATGAGCTGACCACGGAAAACGCCGCCTCCGACGGGACAAGCACAACCACGACGGTTACTTACGGCGTGAAGTTCCTCGGCTGGTGCCTGAATGCGACCAACCGGACGATGATCCCCCTGAAGAAGATTCCCGACACAAAGTGGACTTATAGCGAAGAGGTGCTTTGGAACAGCGCGGCCAACGGTCGTTCCTACTGGGCCGAGGACGGGAACTACACCGACGGCAAATATCTGAACAATGCCGGGTTTACAGGCAAACAGGTTACCGACGGCGAGGATAAACTCGCGCTGAACTATTACAGTCTCAATGGAATCAAAAACACGCTGGGTGCGACTACTTCGGAGTATTGCTTCGAGAACACGGCGGATGCCAGCCTGTACAGCCAGTACGGCGCGGTAACGCATGTGCTGCTCAAGGCGCAGTATGTCGATGCGGACGGTAACCCTGCCACGGACAATGTCTACCGCCTGAACAAACAGATCTACACGGAGCAGGCATTGAAAGCGTGGGTCGTGGCGCAGCTGGGGAACACATACCCTGGCGTAACGTTCACGACTGACGAGATTGACATTGTCCGTAATGAAATGGACTACAAAGATCGTAACGACGTGAAAGGCACCGTCAAATATACCGGAAGCGCAGAACTTAGCAGCCTGAACAAGGAGAACCTGAACAGCCATCTCTTCGGCGAGAGCACGCTGTGGGTCTATCCCCAAGGATATTGCTACTACAGCTTGCCCATCAAACATTTCGAGGTGGTCGGAAAGAGTACGACGGGTTATTACGGCGTGGTGCGCAACCACTGGTACCAGATCAGTGTTACGGCGGTGAATGGTTTCGGTCATCCGGCCGACCCGGACAAGCCCATCGTGCCGGAAGACATCGAGGACAACGAATGGCAACTACAGTGCAAGATCAACGTCCTCGCGTGGGCCAAGAAGACGCAGAATGCCACGGTCGGCGGCGACGATATCTGGAATTAGAAAATCAGACATAACACGCGGGATGACACGAGGCGGGGCCGTTCCCCGTCCCGCGTTTCCCGTCTATAAAAAGAAAGAACGAAATAAAATGAAGTTTACGACGTGTAAGAAATTCATACGGAAGGGGCTGCTCGGCCTGTTCTCGCTCGTGGCGCTGGTGTCGTGCGACGCCATCTACGACGGTGAGGGCGACTGCTCCTACCGCCACGGCGTGCGCTTCGTCTACGACCATAACATCAAGTTCGCCGACGCCTTCGCCCGTGAGGTCGAGGCCGTGGCGCTCTACGCCTTCGACGAGCGCGGCGTGTTCGTCTCCAAGTACGAAGCGGGAGGCGCGGCCCTGGACGGGGCGGGCTATGTCCTGCCCGTCGACCTGAGTCCGGGAACCTATGACCTGGTGGCGTGGTGTACGTGGGACAAGTCGGACGAGACGGAGACGCTGCCTTTCGACATCCCCGACCTCACGCCGGGGCAGTCGACCATCGGGGAGCTGACCGCCACGCTGGCACGGGAGGAGGCGACGGTGGCGAAGGATATCGACCCGCTGTTCCACGGCCGCGTGCAACGGGCGACGTTCACCGACGAGCCGGGCGACCATATCGTGACCGTGCCCCTTGTAAAGAACACCAACAGCATCCGCGTGGTGCTGCAGCACCTCTCGGGCGAGCCGGTCGAGGCGGAGAAGTTCCGCTTCTCCGTCACGAGCGCCAACGGGAAGATGGGCCACGACAACGGCCTGCTGGCGGACGAGATGCTGCGCTACGACGCGTGGCACGTGAGTCAAGGGAGCGCCGAAATGGAGACCGCCGAGGGCACGGTGACCGTACATACGGCGGTGGCGGAGCTGACGACGGCGCGGCTGGTGAAGGATGAGAAGCCCCGCCTGACGATCACCAACGACCGGGGCGAGACGGTGGTGTCGATACCGCTGGCGGACTACCTGCTGATGGTCAAGGGTTACTACGGGCGGGAGATGGATGACCAGGAGTACCTGGACCGTCAGGACGAGTACAGCCTGACCTTCTTCCTCGACCAGAACTACACGTGGGACGATACGCGCATCATCATCAACAGCTGGGCGGTGGTGCTGAACAACGGAGAGGTAGGAGGCGACGAATGGGAATGACGGGACGCATACTCGGCCGGCTGCTGCCGGTACTGCTGGCGGCGGTGCTGGCAGGCTGCTCGAAGGAGCGGGAGATCCCCTCTCCCGACGACGGGGCCGTGACCGTGCGTCTGGTGCTCAACATGCCCTCGCCGAGAGCCGGAGGGACTGCGGAGCCCGATGCCGAACCCGAGGGCAACGACTACTGGCTGCACCCGCGTGACGTGCAGCTGCTGGTATACGACACGGAGGGGAACTTCGAGGACCGCGTCGTGATGAGCCTGCTGACACCCGTTACGGGTACTTTCAACCGCTACACACTCAGCGGCACGCTGACACGCCTGCGGAAGGCGGACGTGGAGGGCGGAAAATCGTACCGTATCGTGGTGCTGTGCAACCTCGCGGGCGCCTGCCCGGTAGCGTTCCCCTACGGCGACATACCCGCCACGGAAGAGGAGCTCTACGGAGGGATGACTTTCGAGTATCCGTTAGAGAACACGCTGACGCATGCGATATTCGATGGGACGGACAGCGGACGCATCCCCATGTGGGGCAAGAAGACCGCCGTGCTGAAGGACTGCAGTACCATAACGGTCGATATGCTGCGTGCCATGGCCAAGGTCAAGGTATGTCTCGACCGCAATGCCTTGATACAGGAAGATCCGGATGCCACCTACACATTGAGTTCCGTGGTGGTGAAGCACTGCCACATGCAGGGCAGTATGGCGCCTCGCTATGCCGGGGAACAGGCCGATACCTACGAGCCGGCAGCCGATGAGGAGAATGTCGTGGGAGACTTCCACGGTATGGCGGTGCCATTCCATGAGCACCCGGCGGGCAGCGGCGAATTCTACATCTACCTGCCCGAACAGAAGAAGGGCGGCTCGGAAATGGAGGTGACGATCAACAACCACGTGTACCCGCTGAAGTTCGGCGACTACAGCACGAAAAAACTGTTTCCCGTGGTGCGGAACTATTACTACGTGTTCAATATCGTAAAGATAAACACCACCAACGGGCTGGTCTACCAAGTCTGCAAGTGGCAGGAGATGGAAGCCGGTGAAATCGTGTTCGACTAAAAGATATTGCAATGAGAAGATTTTCAACAATCATATACGTATTGTCCGTTATCCTGCTGTTCGCCTCATGCGAGCGGGAGGAACTGCTGACCGGCAATAAAGTACCGCCTGGTACTCCCGTTACCGTGACCCTTTCCTACACCGTCCCGGAAATGGGGATACGGACCCGCTCGCTGACCGATGCGGAAGAGAGCAAGATACACGACCTGTACATACTGCTGTTTTCCGAGAATGAAGAATCCGGCTCCCACGTGAAGATGCCGGGCAGCAGGTATTATTCCACTGCCGAACTGAGTGAAATAGCCCCTGTCGGCAATCATAGCGGTGCCGGGCAGATCCGGTTGGAAAACGTGGAGTCCGGCAAGTACTATTATATTGTAGGCGTGGCCAACCTCATGGTGGGCGAAATGGACAGCAAAGGCCTAAGGAAGGTGTTGGATGCCGTAGAAACACTGGAAGAGTTCGAGTACCTGACATTTTCGCTGGAAAATGGTCAGAATATAGACCGGGTGGTACCCTCGCTTTTCATGAGCGGCTATTATAACCCCGACCCGAACGATTACCATGCCAAGCGCGTGTACATCGACGGCAACGACATCCTTGACGGTACGCTGCACCTGCGGCGGGCAGATTCGCGTATCCGTTTCATCGTGCAGAACGACAATCCGGACGTGATCACCCGTTTCGAGCCGGTGAGCTGGCAGGTGTTCAACGTGCCCGGTTCCGCCTACATCTGCGAGGTTCCCGATGAGAATGCCGGGGGAGTGACCTACAGCAACTCGAAAGAGAACATTGTGTTCGACAAGTCGCGACCGAACCAGGCCGTCTTCGAGTTCTACATGTTGGAGAATATGTACGATCCCAGCAAACTGGACAACCCGATTTCCCCGGATACTTCAGACCCTTATAACGAACGGGAACGCAAGGAGAGCGATGGTTTCACCCATGCTCCCGGAAACGCCACCTACGTGGTGGTCAAGGCGAAGATGGAGATGAATATGGGCGATTATACCCGTACGGCAGAGGTGCAGTACACCGTGCATCTGGGGTATTGCGAGGGCGATAACAATGTGGCGAAAGCCAACGACTTCAACTGTCGGCGGAACACGAGATACGCCTATACGGTGAAAATCAAGGGCGTGGACAAGATCGTGCTGGAAGCCAAGAAAGAGGGAGACTTGCAGCCGGGGGCGGAAGGGATCGTGACCGATGCCGTCGGCGGCGAGCAGATCACGGTGGACGCCCACTACAGCGCCTTCAACATCGCTCTGTCGCCACAGGAGATCGCGGGCATGGGCTACCTGTTCCGTACGCCGTTCGGCAATTACGATTCGGGCGAGATGGACGCCCCGTTCGACCCGGCGAACTGTACGTGGATACGCTTTGCGGAGACGACCGACCGCAATACGCTGGTCAGCTATGCCGGAACGGCGGATACGAAAGAGGAAGCCGTGGGCGGCAAGAAATGGCTGATGAACGTCCGGGAACTGAAGGATAACTTCTCCGATGCGGACGACGCGGCGGAACGCTATTTCACGGTCTTCGTCGACGAGTACGTCTACGCGGACAAGAATCCAGGTGAGTACGTGAACAAGCCCCCACGTGAACTGTTCCTCTACACGGCCGGGGATGTCAGCGCGGACGGGAAGAGCATCTACATCACGGGCAAGTACCGCTTCGCACAGCGGTCGGTACAGAGCTACTACCGGGAGGGTGCGCCGAGCTTGCTCGGCGTGGAACATGCCGACGAGACGAAAGGCCGCAACCTGAACTGGAGCGTGACGACCGCGAGCGACAATGAGCGGAAAAACTGGAACGCGGACAACGGCTGGCGGAATGTCGCCGAGGGCGTGGCGGGGCGCGACTGTGGCTTAGTGGGCAAGCGGTGGGACGAGTATGCGGAGCTGACCGTCCCCGACAACCTGGGGCACAAAACTTTCCAGATGAAACAGACGACGACGCGTAACTTCGGGAAGAACGAGGAGGCACCGAATACCAGTGAGTTCTACGAGATACTCCGCACCTGCCTGTCGCGCAACCGCGACGAGAACCGCAACGGCATCATTGACGCCGAGGAACTGAAATGGTATCTCCCCACGCTGGGACAATACATACAGATCTATATGGGTGCCACGGCACTGGAGCATCCGCTTTTCGACGCCTCGTCCATACCTGCCTCGGAGGGGAACGGCGGCCGGATGAACTGCCGCAACGACTACCACTTCGCATCAAGCGATTGTCAGAAGATATTTGCCGAGCAGGGCTGTTCGAGCAACAATCCGTTCTGGAGCAACGACGGTGGAAGCAAATGGGCACGCAACGTGCGCTGCGTGCGGAACCTGCGTGCGGAAGGCGGCGGCACGGACATGTCGGCCGAGGGTGTCTCTACTTTACCAGACCTGCCTTTTATCCACGATGCCGGGGCGCGGACCATCGAGATGACCTGCAACCCCCTGTGTATGCGCCTTTCGTTTGTTCCGGCCGGCGCATGGCTTGCCAGACACGACAACTTCGACTACACGCTCAACAGCCCTTACCGGAAATTCCAGTATGCCAAAGGATATGTCGAGGTGCAGTGGAACAACTGGGTGGCCTCGCTGGACGACAACTCCTTCTGCGACGAGTATTCCGAGGAAGCGGATGGCTCCGACCGGGGAACGTGGCGTTTTCCCAACCAGCGGGAACTGAACCTGATCTGGCTGACGGGACTGCGCGACAACCGGTATATTTCCGGTACGAAATGGAAATACGACGGCAGGTATTGTTACGTGAATGCGAATGTATCCTACCTCGCGCAATCACAGCCCTACATCCGGGTGCGCCCCGTGAGGGATGTCAGATGAAAAATGGAAGAATCAATGAAATACGATATAAAATCCGGGATTTCGAAGACGGGTTATTAGGAAATTCATTACTTTTGTAATCGCAACTCATATAAAATTCAAAAAATATGATAGGTTTGATTATCTGGCTGATAGGTCTGATATTGACCGTAAAAGCCGCTTTAGAAATTTGGAGAATGAACGGGGACTTTGGAAAAAAGTCCCCGTTCATCATTTTGATAGTTCTGACCAACTGGCTGGGATTGGTGTTTTACTATTTCTACGGCAGGGCGAATATGCCCAAGTGGTTGAAGTAGACACGGGTGCGGGAACGGTAGATTGCCGTAACGGAATTTTGCGGTTCCGGCACACGTTTTTTATCGACAGTTTATCAATTTATTTATTGCAGTTATGAAGAAATATCTTGCAGAGATGATCGGGACGATGGTTCTGGTCCTCATGGGATGCGGCAGTGCCGTGTTCGCGGGTAATGTCGCCGATACGGTCGGCGCGGGTGTGGGAACCATAGGCGTGGCGCTTGCCTTCGGCCTTTCCGTGGTAGCCATGGCGTATGCCATCGGCGGTATATCGGGTTGTCATATCAACCCGGCGATAACATTGGGCGTGTTTCTTTCCGGACGTATGAAGGGAAAGGATGCCGGTGTGTACATGCTCTTCCAAGTGATTGGTGCGGTCATCGGCTCGGCCATCCTTTACGCGCTGGTTTCGACAGGCGCGCATAACGGTCCTACCGCCACCGGAGCCAACAGTTTCAGCGACGGCATGATGCTTCAGGCATTCATCGCCGAGGCGGTGTTCACCTTTATCTTCGTGCTGGTGGTACTGGGTGCTACCGACGAAAAACGCGGCGCGGGTAACCTGGCCGGTCTGGCTATCGGTCTCACGCTGGTACTGGTACATATCGTCTGTATCCCTATCACGGGTACTTCCGTCAATCCTGCCCGCAGCATAGGTCCGGCCTTGTTCGAAGGAGGCGTGGCCCTTTCGCAGTTATGGTTGATCATCGTTGCTCCGTTCGTGGGTGCGATTCTGAGTGCCGGTGTATGGAAAACGCTCGTAAGCGGAAAAGAATGACTTGATTTTTAATTAGCAGTAATTGTTGTCCCGGAAAGCATGATGAGAGACTCATGGTTTCCGGGATTTTTTTGCCTGTTTCCGGATTCAGGCTGGGCGAATTCAAAATATAAAGGAATGAGAAAGTGTGGTTATCAATGTATTTCAGCGTTATAGAATTATGGAATATTGAAATAAATTCATAATTTTGCAATTAGATTCAACCGAAGAATGCAGTATAATGGCGTGTCCATACCGAACCAGTCGTTTATTGCTTCAAACAAGAAGAACGACCGTCTCCGGATTCCGGCAATGAAATCCGAGAAAGAAAATATTGCGTCTCAATCATCCTGTCTCTTGGTCAACTATATACTTGTTGACAATATACAGTGTACGTACCCGGATTCACTTATCGCCTTTACGGGCTTTGTCAAACCGACTCGGAATCAAAGCCTGGGGCGAACTATCTGAAGGTGAAATATCCCTCTCTGCGATTTCTTACAACAGTAATATCCATACCTAAATTCAGACATTAACAACGATTATTGACAACACTTATGAAGCAGAAGAAAATACTGTTGCAGCATAAAATCCTTATCGGATATATCGTCTTGCTGGCGATTATAACGGGAATGGTGGCCGTACTGTTTCACGAACGCAGCCGGGTGAATGCAATCGAGTCCGAGACCGTCGCCATCCGTCAGGTGCGACGTGACGCCAACACCATACAGCGCCATATCTCCGTCCTCGCCTCTCTCGGCGAGACCGTCCTCTCGTGGACGGAAGAAGATTTTGGCAAATACCGCACGCTCCGCCTGTGCACCGACTCCCTATTGCAAGCGATACACGGCGAGGAATTCGTCCGGAAAGGACAGATTGACACCCTCCGCAATCTGCTGGCAAGCAAGGAGACGCACCTCGGTCAAATCATGCGGCTGTTCCGCGAGCAGAGCGAGGCCGACAGTCTCCTGTCGGAACGGCTGCCCGTGGCGGTGCGGGAGGCAACCCGTTCCCGGACCGTAACCCGTAAGAAGAAAGGCGTCCCCGGCTGGTTCGGGGCAAAGGAGACCGTGCAGCTGCCGCCGGACACGGGTACGCTCCGGTCATTGAACGAGGAGCTTCGCTCCATGCAGGAGGAACGGCAAAAGGATATAGACAGTTACGCGGACAGCCTGCGCAACCACAACCGGAAACTCAATCAGGAACTTCGTACCCTAATCGCCACGATGGACGAACAGTTCCAGTCCGTCCTCGCCGTCAAGGAGGAGCGTATCAAAGCCTCGCACGACCGTTCCACTTTTACCATCACCTGCCTCGTGCTCTCGGCGGTCTTCTTGCTGCTCGTCTCGTACCTGGTCATCCTGCGTGATATACGGGGCCGGGAAAAGAGCCGGAAACGTCTGGAAGAGACGATAGCGCAGAACGCCGTCCTTCTGGAGATGCGGAAAAACATTATCCTGACCATCTCGCACGATATACGCGCCCCGCTGAACATCATCAGCGGAAGTGCCGAGCTGGCGGCGGATACAAGGGACAGAAAGCGAAGAAACACCCACCTGAACAATATCAGGACCGTGTGCAAGCACGTGGTGCACCTGCTCAACAACCTGCTGGACGTGTACCGTCTGAATGAGGCGAAAGAGACCCGCAACGATGTGCCGTTCAACTTGAACGACCTGCTGGAACGCATCGCTTCCGGCTTTTCCCACGTGGTCAACGACAAGGGCATCCTGTTCAGGCACGGGTTCGATAACACCGAGGTGAAAGTTCTCGGCGACATGGACCGTATCGAGCAGATCCTGGACAACCTGCTGACCAACGCCGTCAAGTTCACGGAAACCGGAACCATCGCTCTCTACGCCCGCTACCGCGAGGGAACGCTTTCGCTGGAAGTCAGCGATACCGGCATCGGGATGAACGAGGAGACACTTTCCCGTATCTTCCGGCCGTTCGAGCGCCTCTCTTCCGAGGTGAACGCCAACGGCTTCGGTTTGGGACTGCCCATCACGCAAGGGCTTGTCAACCTGCTCGGCGGAACAATAGACGTGAAGAGCCGCATCGGTTATGGCAGCACGTTCTCTGTAACGTTCCCCCTGCCCGTAACTGATGAACCTGTAGAGGGCGAGAACCGGATCGTGCCGAACCCCACGCGTCTGCCACGGAACGTACTGGTGGTCGATGACGACACGATGTTGCAGGAAATTGTCAAGGAGATGCTGGAACGCAACGGGGTGACCTGCACGGCCTGCTCTTCCGCCAAAGAGGCGGTCCGGGCGATGCGAGGCAGGAATTACGACCTGCTGCTCTCCGACATCCAGATGCCCGGCACCAACGGCTTCGAGCTGCTCACGCTGCTGCGCAATTCAAGCATCGGCAACTCCCGCACGATCCCCGTGGTGGCCATGACGGCACGGGGTGACAGGGACAAGGAGGCGTTTCTTGACGCAGGTTTTACCGACTGCATCTACAAGCCGTTCTCCTCCTCGGAACTGCTCAGCATGCTCTCCACGGTAAAAGACGGCATGGAGGAAGAAAAACGGGGAATAGACTTCGCCGCGGTACTTTCGGAAGTCAGCGATCCCGTCAGGCTGCTCCGCGCATTCATCGGCCAGTCGGAAAAGGACAGGGAGGAACTGGAAACAGCGATGAAAGGTGATGACCGGAAGAAGTTGCGCGAGGTAGCCCACCGGATGCAGCCGATGTGGGAACTGCTGCAAATGGAAGAACCCCTGTCGGACTACCGTGCCCTGCTGAAGGACGACACGGTAAGCAATGACATATTGAGAGAACGAACGCTGAAGCTCCTGGACTGTATCACCACGCTGGTAGCGGAAGCCGGTAATGAAATAAAAAAACAGTCAAATGAAACGGAAGATACTGATAGTTGAAGACAACACGGGCCTGTCGCAAATGCAGAAAGACTGGTTCGAGCAGGCGGGCTATGACGCGATAACGGCCATGAACGAGCCGATAGCCCGCTCACTGATACGCAGGACACAGTTCGACCTTATCCTGTCGGACGTGCGCCTGCCGGAGGGGGACGGCATCTCCCTGCTGGAATGGCTACGCAAGGAAAAGAGAGACATCCCTTTCATTATCACGACGGAATACGTTTCCGTGCCGGACGTGGTACGCACCATCAAGTTGGGGGCGAAAGACTACCTGCCCAAGCCGGTACGCCGGGAACACCTGCTGGAACTGGCGGAAGAGGTGTTCCGGCCGGTGGCCACGATCCGGAAGAAAGAGAAGGTGCTTTTCCGGCGAACCAGTCCCCAAATACTGCAAGTGGAGAAGTTAGCCCGGCTGGTAGGTCCGTCGGACATGACCGTGATGATACTCGGGGCTAACGGCACGGGCAAGGAATCGGTGGCGCAGGCCGTCCATCACCACAGCGAACGCCGGGACATGCCCTTCGTGGCGGTGAACTGCGGTGCGGTACCGCGTGAGCTGGCTTCCTCGCTGTTTTTCGGTCACGAGAAAGGGGCGTTTACCGGTGCGGACACCGCCCGGCCCGGCTATTTCGATTTTGCCAAAGGCGGCACGCTGTTCCTGGACGAGATCGGCACGATTCCTCACGAGATACAGACCATGCTGCTACGGGTATTGCAGGAAAATGTTTATGCCCCGGTAGGTGGAAGCAGGGAACGGGTGGCTGACGTGAGGGTAATCGTCGCCACGAACGAGAACCTGCAACAGGCCATCAGGGAAGGACGCTTCCGGGAGGACCTCTACCACCGCCTGAACGAGTTCGAGATCCGCCAGCCCTCGCTGGCTGAATGCCCGGAAGACATCATTCCTCTGGCGGAGTTTTTCCGCGAACGCTTCTCGAAGGAGTTGAAACGCGAGACACGGGGATTCACGGACGAGGCTCTCCGGCGTATGCTTGCCTACCCGTGGTCGGGTAACGTGCGCGAGTTACAGAACCTGGTAAAGCGTGCCGTGCTACTCGCGGAAACACCGCTGCTGGAAATGAGAGGGCTGGATATGGACAGCATCTCGTGCGGAAATGAAGGTACGACCATCCCCGCAGTTTTACCCCTAAAAGACGATATGCTGGAGAAGGAGCGTATCGTCAACGCGCTCAGTGTCTGCAACGGGCACCGGGAACAAGCTGCCAGGATGCTGAACATCAACCCGGCCACGCTGTACCGCAAGATGAAGAAACACGGGATAAAATGAAACAAACTTGTAAAATAGCGAAGACGAATTAACGCAAGTATCACTGAATATGTGTACATTTGCAAATAAATAGAAAAGGCGCGGCAGCCTCTCCACGAGAAAGTTGCCGATAATATAACATAAGACCGCAAGGCGCATCTGGTGAAAATCTGGAAAATTGGAACTACGGAAGGCGATTGCGTGATGCTTATGCTATGCTTACGCATAGCGTGCAGTCACGTACATTCCGTAAAGGCATTCCAGAGCCGTCACCAGAAAGTAGTGTGAATTGCACGCTATTTTTTTACGGCTTCCGGTCATGATTAAAAGACCGGAATACATGCCAAAAATCCAAGCTGTAACAGCGATGACACTGGACGGCTTCCTGCCGGAAACCGACAATGTGTTAATGCAATGGGTAATAGACCACAGAAACGGTTTTGCCCGTTGGCGGGAACGCTGCGATGCCCGGATTTTACCCCATTCCATCCTGGACCTGCTGCATGTGAAAGACAGCAAGGACAATGCTTTTACCTATCTTGCTGAAATTTCCAATCCCGAATCAGTGGAACTACTCCGGGGACTTCTCCTATACAACCTCGTGAACGAACTGGTCATTTACCAACTACCTCTTTCTTCCGGTCGGGGAACTCTCGTACGGAACATTTTTCCTGCCGGACAATGGCAGTTATATAAAGCCGCCACTTTTTCCAACGGCATCTGTCGTCTGATTTATCGCAAACCTCGCAGAATGTAACTCGCATATTGCGAGAATCCTTGCATTTTGCAAGCTCCTTTTTATACCTGAGTCTTACTCTGAAAATTTTTATTTCGTTGAATTTCAGTGAAATGCCTATGCTATTCCGTGAAGTTCAAGGTCATTGGTACACCCTTTGGCTTATATCATAATATAACCTGTTGCGCAACAAGGTGTAATCAAGCAATTATTTACACTTAAAAACAGATTGAATTATGATACAGATAGACCGTGAGACCTTCCAAATGATGCTTCACCAGATCATGGAACGGTTCGACAAGATCGAGGACAAACTGAGTCGCATGAACCGGCAGACCTCCGCCTTGGACGGCGACAAGCTGTTGGATAACCAGGACATGTGCGAGTTGCTCGGTATTACCAAGCGTACCCTCGCCAGGTACCGCCAGAAGAAACTCGTGACCTATTACATGATAGACGGACGGACCTATTACAAGTCGTCAGAGATCAAGGAGTTCTTGAACAGGAAAGGCAGACTCTCCCTCGCGGAGATGGAGCGAAATAAAATCAGTGTTTAACGAATTAAAAGAAAAATTGCGATGGAAATTATCAGTATGGACATCCGGACTTTCGACGCGCTCATGGCGCGTGTGAGAGCCATCGAGGAAAAGGCCGACCTGCTCAGCAAACGGCAGGAAGACCTTGGTTTGAAAAAATGGTTGGACAACCAGGAGGTATGCGACATCCTCGGCATATCGAAACGTACCTTACAGGAGTACCGTACCAAAGGATTGCTGCCTTTCGGCAGGATCAAGAACAAGCTCTTCTATAAGCCGGAAGACGTGGAGAAAGTATTACAATCGTATTACCATGCAAATTCAAAGAAACTATGAGCCACTATTTCATTGACAAACAAGACCCGCGCGTGTCCGACCTTCTCCGCCGTCTGGAGAATACCGGCAAGGCGCTGAAGAAAATGGAACCGACCTGCCAGCGCGCTTTCAACGGCGAACGGTTCATAAGTGACGTGGAACTGTCGAAATTTCTGCGTACCAGCAGGCGCACCCTTCAGGAATACCGCACGCTGAGAATCCTGCCTTATTACCTGATACAGGGTAAGGTGCTGTACAAGGAATCCGAAATCCAACAACTGCTGGAAGAGGCGCACAAGAAATGCCTCGACGAGCAGCGGAAATGGTTGTGACCAGACCAATAAGAGCGAGAGGGACAATCCGGGTAACACGGGTTGCTCCTCTTGCACTTTATTTATTCAGGCTGTGTCGCATACTGGTTCAGACAAGTCTATTCTTTCGCTTGGGTTTGGCGTCAACCTTTTCCTCGTACAGGTTGACAGGCCGTTTCGCCGACAGTTTTCGCAACGCTCTCGTGTCCTCGTCCACCTTGCGACTCTCCACCTCGGCGTAAATTTGGGTGGTCGTGATACTGGTGTGTCCCATCATGCGGCTCACGGTCTCGATCGGGATACCCAGCGAGAGCGTGATATGGGTTCCGAAATTATGCCGGGCTTTGTGGAATGTCAAATAGAACCCGTACTGTTCCCCGACCTTCCTCGTGAGTTCGATCAGGTAACGGCGGCTATACACGTTGAAGATCTTGTCGTTCTTCCGTTCAGCCTTGTATTTCTCCATGATACGCAGGGGGATATCCAGCAGCCTTACATGGGAGGTGACGCCCGTCTTTTTCCGCTTGACATGAATCCACTTGCTGCCGTCTTCAGCTTCCACGATATCCTTTTCCGACAAGCGTTTCAGGTCGGCATATGACAATCCCGTGAAGGTGGCGAAAATGAACCAGTCACGGACCCGTTGCAGGTTGGGTTTGTCAAGCCGAGTCTCCATCAGTTTTTTTAGGTCTTCGAGTTTCAGATGACGGCTTTTGCGCTTCGGCAGTTCCGGGTGCAGGTCATCATACGGGTCTCTGCGGAGCGTCCCCTGCGCCAGCGCCCGCTTGGTCATTTTCTTCAAGCGGTACAGGTGTTCATGGACGGTCTTCTGCATCATGCCGCAATCGGTACGCAGGTAGAGGTCGAAATCGTCATAAAAGTCCCTGTCGAGGCTTTTTAATGTTACATCTTCCATTTGCTTCTTATCCCGTATAAATGCCTGCAAATGGTTGTACGACCGGGTGTAACTCTCGTAACTGCCTTGTTCCCTGTCCACACCGACTCTTTTCATGAACTCCTCATTATGTTCACGGAACAGGGCCAACAAGGTCAGAGGTTTCTCGCCAATACCTTTCATGGCGTTCTTAATCAGTTCAGCGGTCACAAATCCCAGGCTGTTCTTGATTCGTTTGTAATGTTCCTGTATCTGCCTGTTCAAGTCGTCTATGGCACGATTCACCATAAGGGCGTTCTCGCTTCTGCCGTCGGCGCGACCAGTCTCGGGATTCCACAAGGCCGGATTGACAGCTGCCTTGATGCCGATTTGTTCCCACTTGGCATCAACGCTGACCTTGCACAATAACTGACACGTGCCATCCTTGCGTACCTTGGTACGGTTGATGTAGAAGAGAACCGCAAACGTGCTGCGACGTTTAGTTTCTTTATTTTGAATTTCGTTAATTACATTCATAACTGGTATTTTTTAATGGGTTTATTAAATGGCGACCGAGAAATGTTCGGCAATCTTACCGTCCAGCGTACGGGTATCCGTTTCCACCTTGTCATCGGTCACGTGGGCGTAAATTTGGGTAGTGCTTATCCGCTCGTGCCCGAGCATCTTGCTCACGGTCTCAAGCGGAACGCCATGCGACAGGAGCACCGTCGTGGCGTTCGTGTGCCGCCCTGAATGAAAGACGAGGTGTTGCTCAATACCGCACAACTTGGCGATGATTTTCAAGGCATCATTCAATTCCTTGTTACTGTACATCGGTAGCAGTTTCCCTTCCGGGGCAGCATCTTTATATTTTTCAAGGACATAAAGCGGGATATCCAGCAGGGGCACGTCGTAATTTATCCTTGTCTTCTTACGTGAGGAACGGATCCACAGGGTGCCGTCCCCCGCTGTGTCCAGTTCCTCCGGGGTCAGGCGGCACATGTCCCCGTATGGAATGCCGGTGAAGCAGGAAAAGAGGAACAGGTCGCGGATATGGTAAAGTTTCTGATTGTGCAGGGGTGTTGTCATGACACGCTCCAGATCCTTCTCTGTGAGGTACTTGATTTCTCTTTCCGGACGTTCGGCCTCATAACCAGCAAAAGGATTTGCCGTGAGGATACCCGCCGATATTGCTTTTCGGATGACCGTCATCAACCGCGTAGTCAAAAGCAGGATGGTTCCAAGTCCCAAGCGACAGTCCGTCCGCAGGTGCAGGTCGTACTTGTCGATGAAAGAACGGTCCAATGCCGTGAAAGGGATGTCAGACAACTTGTATTCCTTGTCGAGAAAATTCACAAGATGGCTGCAAGCGTACTTGTAAGAGGTGGCCGTGCCTTCCACCCGATTGACACCAACCTTCTTTTCAAACTTTTCGATGAATCCTTGAAAAAAGGCCACCAACGTTTCCTGTCCGAATGCCATCCCGAGAAGGACACGCTTCACATCCTCGGCGGACACTTTTTCATGTACGGCCGACAAGTCCCGGTAGATGGAAAGTGCCGAGGCCCTTATCTCATCCAACTGTCGGTTGATCTCCCGCGACCGGGCACTCTTTCCAGTGGCACGACCGGACATCCATGTCATTTCGGGAGCCGTCATCTTCGCACTGAAAGCCGCCTCGGAATACCTGCCCACGTTTAGCCGTCCCATAATCGGGCATTCTCCCTGCCCATCCGCCTCGCTCTTTTTCAGGTAGAACGAAACCCTTACATCTTCTTGATCCATAACTCTATTCTTTAAATTACAAAATTAACTGGTATAGAGCTATTTATCGGCATGAAAAATATGGCTGAACATAGAAACAAACCCCTGAAACAGAGAACAACAGGCATATTTGAACGGTATATGGAAAATTATGCGTACCTTTGTTCTCGTGAACAAGAGTTCTTTGATATGGCAGAAGTAAATTTAGGTGGATTTCCGCTTCATTTTTGATGCCACCGGGACAACAAAAAAGGCAACGGATAGGTAGCAAAATTATCTCGTAACCCCTCAATATCCCACTTTTTTGAAAAAAGGAGGAACACTGTCATTCAATACCTAACTCCTTTAACTTCCAGCCCCTTACTTTATTCCACCAAAATCTGCCTAAATCTCACGAATTCTTCCAATTTTTGCCCCATTAATCAATATGTATAACCCCCATAAAACGATGAGACGATGGAAAAAGTTATTATCAACTCGTACGAAGAATTTGAAAAGCTGGTAGGGCAACAAATAGGTGTTTCCGATTATGTGGAACTCTCTCAGGAACGTATCAACCTTTTTGCAGACGCAACACTGGATCATCAGTGGATTCACGTAGACACAGAACGTGCAAAAGTAGACAGTCCGTATCACAGTACGATTGCTCACGGTTATCTGACGCTTTCCATGCTTCCTTACCTGTGGAATCAGATTATTCAGGTGAACAATCTGAAAATGATGATCAACTACGGGATGGATAAGATGAAATTCGGTCAGGCTGTTTTGTCTGGACAGAGCATTCGTCTGGTAACTACTCTACACTCACTGACCAATCTGCGCGGTGTGGCAAAAGCTGAAATCAAGTTTGCAATTGAGATTAAGGATCAACCGAAGAAAGCCCTTGAAGGGATTGCTGTGTTCCTGTATTATTTTAATTGAGTAACGACGAAAAGATAAGATAAGGCTGTTTCCTGCAAAGGAAGCGGCCTTTTGTTTTATTTATTGGATGTAAAATATGTAAATACACGGAAATCGGTTAAAATATCAAAATAATAAGAGGTTTGTCATGATTGTGGCATCCATAAGCGCTGCTGAGTGTTTTACATATCATATATGTATTCAAATAATCATGAAGCAATTAAAAAGTGAGCGTTATGTCTTTAAGTAGTCTTTTAATCATATTTTCATCTTCTTTTATGGCATTGTTTCCGGTGATCAATCCTTTAGGAAACGGTTTTGTCGTCAATGGATTCTTTGCAAACCTTGATCCTTCACAACGAAAAACTGCTATTCAGAAACTAACCATTAACTTTATAATGATCGGTGTAGGCACTTTACTGATAGGTCATTTATTCTTATTGATTTTCGGTCTGGCGATTCCTGTGATTCAACTGGGTGGTGGAATACTTATTTGTAAGACAGCGATTGAGCTGTTGGGTGATTCCAATTCTTCCGATAAAGAAGGGACCAGCCAGAATGTGGACAGCTTCAAGTGGAAGAGCATCGAGCAGAAGATATTTTATCCCATCACGTTTCCTATCAGTATCGGTCCGGGCAGTATATCCGTGATCTTTACTTTGATGGCATCTGCCAGTGTGAAAGGCAAACTGTTGCATACCGGAATCAATTATCTGGTCATTGCGCTGGTCATTATTTGTATGGCTGGGATACTCTATGTGTTTCTTTCACAGGGACAGAGGATCATTCAGAAACTGGGACCTGTAGGAAATCAGATTATTAATAAACTCGTTGCCTTTTTTACCTTTTGCATCGGTATACAGATTTCCGTCACAGGTATTTCCCAGATATTCCATCTGAATATATTATGAGTTCGGATGTTCTTTCTTTTTCTTTGCTTGGATAGCTTTCAATGTATTTTTTCTTACTGAACGTATGGCAGGAACCAACAATTCCGGTTCCATTATCTCCAGCATAGTGCGCAATTCTTGCTGTAGTTCGGGGATGGAGCAGGTCAGCTGATAGGCAAGTTTGATGCAAAGAGACTGCACTCCTGCCGGCTCATTTCTTGATACCATTCGTTCCATACAGAAATCCAGTAAGTCTACTCGTGGAGGGTCGGCTAGCTGTTGTTGGCATAGCAGGTTCAGTAACATCCTTCGTTTTCCCGAATGCGGGCAGGTAAGTGTTGCGTCTATCAGTTCGTCTTGTTTCAGAGTCAGCCATTCTACTTCAGGCTTTGAGAAGTGCGTACAAACCCACAATGCCTGATAAGAGACAACGTCATCCTCATCAAAGATCAGCCGGTAAATTTCCTCTCTGAGCCGTTCGTCTTCTTTTATATAATGAAGTAGTTCCCGTATATTCTCTATATGGAAGCGTGTGGCCAGTTGTGTGCGTAAATCCATTTTTATTTTGGGTTCAGTATCTTATTTTTTATCGTCGGCCAGTTGTAAGTGCAGGATTGGATACGGCTTGCCCATGCTGTCTGTTTCATCCCGTCCGATGATCTCGAATCCCAGATGCTGATAGAACCGGAGAGCCTGGTCGTTGTCTTCGTTCACATCCACCTTGTCGATCTGTTTTTGGCGGATGGCATACTCTATCAATCGCTTTCCGTATCCCTTTCCCTGTTCGTCGGGGTGTACAAACAGCATCTCGATCAGTTCATCACTCAATCCCATGAATGCGGCAATCTTTCCGTGAGAGTTGCGGATGATAAAGAGCTCTACTGCCGGCAGATAGTGGTTGCGTATCAGTGGCTTATAGAACTGGATACTCTCTTCTGTCAGAAAGTGGTGCGTGGTACGCACAGACTTCTCCCACAGCTGTATTAGTTCATCGTAATCCTGTTCGGTGGGGCGTGCTATATTGGGAATGTAGTAACATTCATGATCATATATATTCCCGTTATAAGTAAGTTCTGCCTGATGAAGTGTACCTTCATAGATAAATCCATTTCGCTTCAGCACTTGTTGCGAACGTTTGTTGTGCGGATAACAGTTGGCAGTGATGAGGCTGAGCTGTAGTTCGTTGAAGCCATAGTTGAGCACGGCTTGCACTGCTTCCGACATGTATCCTTTTCCCCAATACGGTTCGTCCAGCCAATATCCCAGCATACGTACCTGAGGATTTTCCCGTTTCGGATCGGGTACGATGCCGATGGAAGCTATCAATTGCTGTGTATCTTTTAATGTAACAGCCCATATACCTTCCTGTCCTATAAATGCGCCGTGAAGGATTTCACGGGATTCATTCAACGTCTTGTGGGGAGCCCATCCGGCATTATTCCCCAAATTGGGGTTCTGGCAACAGGCAAAGAATGCTTCTGCGTCATTCTCCTGAAAAGGGCGCAGTAGCAGACGTTTCGTTTCGATATTCGGGCATAGAGCCGCTTCGGTTCTTTCTGCTTCCGGTTCTTTCTTGTATACACATTCCAAACGATTTCCGTCGGGGTCGAGTACAACGCTCTCAAAGTATCCGTCGCCCGAAGTGCGTGGTTCACCTGCTATGGTATACCCCTCGGAGCGCATTTCTTCCGTAAAGCGAAGAATCTCCTCCTTGCTGGGAAATGTGAACGCAAGATGTGTCAGTCCCCGCCTGTTTTCCTCTATCGGGGTATTCTGCACATCTGCCCGACTCATCAACTCCAGAGTGGGACCTTCATCAAAAGAGATAAAGTATGATTCGAACCCCTTCTTGGGATTGATATATTTCTCATTACTTGTCCCGCCCAGAAAGCGGACATAGAAATCTTTTAATTCTTCCAGACGGAAAGTCCAGATGGCGATATGATGTAGTTTCATAAGAATCGTAGTTAATGTTGTTATACTTCTATTTTATTGATGCGTCACATATTCGTAAACGATACGTGAGATGTCCGCAATGATTTTACTGTTCTCCTGATTATTCTCTTCGGAATCTTTGACGAAGACAGCTATACTGTAAGCGTGTCCGTCGGGCAGGAGGACGAAGCCGATATCATTGCAGGCTACCTGTTGTCCTTTGGCATTGCGGTCACCCGTCCCCGTCTTGTGGCCGATTGTAACTTCTTTGCCGAGCAATGGAGCAACCAGTCGATCTTGTCCGGTCTGGCATTCTGTCATGGTCTGATAGATGAAGTCTTTGTATTCCTGTGGGAACAGTGCTTCTTTACGGAATATCTCCAAGAGTCTCGCGGCGGCCAGCGGAGTAGTCCAGTTTTGATAACACAGACTTTCGTCTTGGTGCATATCGTTTTCCGTGCAGACAATGGCACAATCCGTAACGCCTAGAGAATGGATGTACTGGTTCACCGTATCTACCCCTCCCTGATATTGAAACAGAATATCACAAGCATTGTTGTCACTTTGTTGCAGGGTGTATTTCAATAAATCCGCAATGTCTATATTGAATCCTCCCTGTGGAAAACTATCCCGCAGCGGACTATAAGTATCGGGTTTTAAATCCTCTTTCTTTATGGTCAGTTCAAAGTTCAATGACTGTTGCTGCTTTCCCATATAATCAGCCAATGCCAACGCCTGATGAAATTTGAATACACTCATCAATGGATAATGAATGTCATTGTTGACAGTTACCGTATCTTTTCCGTCGATAATGACGGCAATACCTATTTTAGCTTTCTTGCCTTTGATAGCCTGTTTGAGTTGGTCCTCCAGAGAAAGATTCTGTGCACAGATAATAGTGGGGATCAGACAGAGAAGCAGGATGAATGAGCGCATACTAATTTTTTCATTAATTGGTTTGTATTTGGGTCTTAAGAGTCACAAAGATATAAATACTAATTTTATCAGCAAATATTTACTTGGAAATAGTAATCCTACATAAGAATTATCTATTTTTGTCGGTAAACAAAATAATAAGCCTTCTATATGTTAAAATGTCATTCAGAGTTGTTTAAATCGTCGGTGAAGTTGGCGGATGGTTTAAGATTGAGTACAAAAGAAGAATTGAAAGATGTAGCACAGTTACTTCTTCTTCCCATTCCTTCAAAATTGCGAAAAGAAGAGTATGTATCCTGTCTTGCAGAAGCTGTTCTGACTTGTCCGGATATATGGATTCCGCAGTTGACACATTATGAATGGTTGCTCCTTCAAAAATTGGTGAAAGCAGGAGCCAATACCTATGTGGAAGAACCTAATATGATAATGACGAGTACATTAGAATTACTTTCTTTTGTTGCGACCGACCGTGGTTTGAACGGAGACAAGATTCGTTATATGATTTGTGATGAGTTGCGTGAAGCGGTTGCTCCCCATATTGATAAGTTTTTGACATCAACGGAAGAGAACAGCCGTTTTGTGCTGGAGCAGTATGCTTTAGGAATTTTAAATCTTTATGGTCTCTTACCTTATACAGAATTCTTGAAGCAACTGACCGGATACTTGAAGGGTTCAATGACAAAGGACGAAATTGCTAAAGGTTTATCAAATTCAATGTTGATGAGACAACTGACGATTGATATAGAAGATATATATAATTCTGTTATGTATGTTCGATCTCCCTTATTATTGGAAGTTGAGGACTTGGAGGAAAGATTATATGCACATCGTGCTATAAAAAGTTTGAAGAAGTTTACCGTCGAAGAGGTTTTGTCGGCTGGAACGATGCCTGTGTTCTATATTTCCAATCCGCATTCGGATCAACTGAAAGGATTTATGATGAGGAAATTAGGTTATAATGAAGAACTGGCTGAGGCCAAGATACAGTGGCTGTGGTATGCAATACAGATGGACGAAAATCCGATGTCTGCTATTGTTTCGGCAATAGACACGAAGGTTCTTTCTATGCAAGAACTTCAGGAAGTGGTTGGAATAGCTGTAAACTATTGTAATGATTGTCCCCGTTGGTTCTTGAAAGGTCACTCGTCCACCGAAGCATCTGCTTTACTTGGTAGGGGTGAATCGGTGAAAACTCCTCCTCGTATCGTTGCCGGACCAACGATGAAAGCAGCAGGCATGGATATCACTCCTAAAATGCAAACAATGGTTGATGGTATGTTTTATGATACATTCTCCGGAACGAAAATCGGACGGAATGATCCTTGCCCTTGTGGGAGCGGAAAGAAATATAAGAAATGTTGCGGCAGGGATAACTGAAAAGGGACTGTTCGTAGAGATGCTATGTCGGCATAGGCGGACTGTTCTTTGATACTTCCCGCCATCGAATAAATGAACAGTCTGAAATGGATCATTCATATAAGATTTTTGGTATCCTTGTTGGCTTGGTATGGTAAAGTTCTTACCTTTGTAAGGTCATCAAAATAAGTGTTCATGAAGAAGTCTATAAAACATTTGCCCAAGCGAACGCAGGAAGAACTGACAGTTCTGCTGGACTTAGTCTGCAAAAGCGTCGATAACTGTCAGATGATTATCCTGTTCGGGAGTTATGCCAGGGGTAATTATGTTTTATGGGATACTAAAATAGAGTTCGGTGTTCGTACCTCGTATCAGAGTGATTATGATATTCTTGTCATCACCAACGGAGCAGTCAAGCGGGCAGAAAGAAAACTGGAGCGTATCACTAACAAATATCATGATTTGTTTGAATACCGTCGTCACGCTTTTCCGCAATTCATTGTCGAACATATAAATACGGTTAACAATAATCTGGAGGTTAGCCAGTATTTCTTTACAGATATTGTAAAAGAAGGAATTTTGCTTTACGATAGTGGCAAATATCAATTGGCTAAACCACGGAAGTTGAGTTTTAGGGAGATTCGGGATATTGCACAAAATGAATTTGATAAACTTTTCCCTTATGCTTGTGACTTCCTAACTGGTGTAAAGGATTATTTTATACTTAAAGAAAAATACAACCTTTCTGCCTTTATGCTTCATCAATCCTGTGAGAAACTTTATAATACTATATTGATGGTTTTTACGAATTACCGTCCGAAAAGTCACAGACTTCAAGACCTTGGTGGAATGGTAAAGCGCTTTTCGATGGAACTGGTAACGGTTTTTCCTCAAAATACGGATGATGAAAAAGAGTGTTTCGATCTGTTATGCCGAGCCTATATCGAGGCCCGCTATAACAAAGATTACAAAATTACACGCGAACAGCTGGAATACTTAATTTCACGTTTAGAGATTCTAAAGGAAATGACTGAACGTCTTTGCAAAGAGAAAATTGCAGAATATAATGCGATGGCGGAAAATGGTTGAACACACGAAAAATTTTAAAGTCTTATAACTTTGCATCCGTCTGGCTGTCACTCCCTATAAATTAAAAAGAAGAATATATCTGTCATCTGTCACCGATTTCATTCTAACTATCAGATTATAAATAGTTAATGATGTGACAGCAGTGGGTGACAGCACTGTGATGGCAATTATGCTGTCACCCTTGTATTTGTGATTCGGGATATGTTGTGAAGTCGTTGATTTCATCACGGTATGTAACTATCTTTTCTACTGTAAGAAACAGTTTGTTTTGCAGTTTGAAACTAAAGTTCCCAATGCTTGAAACCATAGTTCCAAACGCTTGAAACTAATGATTCCAAGCTGTTGGAACTAAAGTTTCAAGCCTTTGAAACTATGGTTTCTCTTCGCTGAAACTATGGTTTCAAGGCGACGAAACTAATTCAGTGCTATAACCTTATCATGCCCCAGCTTAGATTGCTTCTTTAGTGTCTTCTCTTTTCTATATTAAACTTTCGTTTTTTCTTGTCGGTCCCGGATATAATGAGTAATTTAGCAGTCTCAACGACACGAAGACGCTGACACAAACAACCTATTATTATATAAATGAAAATTACCCAATTCCGTAAAAATGGAGATACAACAGCGCTCAGCGTAATGGATCTTGAAAAACTGGTAAACAAAGTAAAAACAGAGATAAAATCCCGTCCGGTTTCCACTTTCAGAGAAGAATTAAGATATATGCTTCCAGATGATCGGTGTATGTTTGCCGACAAGCTTCCCGAGATAATTCCTGCCGCAGAATTTAGAAAAGTAAACGGGCAGAAGCAGATGAAAGCGTACAATGGTATTATTGAACTGACTGTCGGTCCCCTGTCCAATAAATCGGAGATAGCTCTGGTGAAACAAAAAGCGAGTGAACAACCGCAGACCCGTTGCGCTTTTATGGGTTCGAGTGGAAAAACGGTGAAGATATGGACCACTTTTACTCGTCCGGATAACTCACTGCCCAAAACACGGGAAGAGGCGGAACTGTTTCACGCTCACGCCTATCGGCTGGCCGTGAAATGTTATCAGCCCCAAATCCCGTTCGATATACTTCCCAAAGAGCCGACTTTGGAGCAATATTCGCGATTGTCTTATGATCCGGATATTATGTATCGTCCGAATTCCGTGCAATTTTATCTCTCGCAGCCCACAGCGATGCCCGAAGAGACGACTTTCCGGGAGGCAGTGCAGGCAGAGAAGTCTCCGTTGACTCGTGCCGTGCCGGGATATGATACAGAAAATGCTTTTTTGATGCTTTTTGAAGCTGCTTTTCGGAAAGCTTATACAGATCTTAGCGAAGCAGGCCTCCAATTACGGGAAGATAAATGGCAACCATTGGTCGTACAATTGGCCAAAAATTGTTTTGCTTCGGGATTGCCTCAGGAAGAAGTCGTGAAACGTACCGTTTTTCATTTCTATATGTATAAACAAGAAGTGTTGATCCGGGAGATGATTGGCAACGTATATCTCGAATGTAAAGGTTTCGGCAAAAATATCAGTCTGAGCAAAGAGCAACAGCTAGCCTTACAGACCGAAGAATTCATGAAACGCCGTTATGAATTTCGCTATAACACACAAATCGCCGAGGTGGAATATCGGGAAAGGCTGTCTTTCCGTTTTCGTTTCAATCCTCTCGACAAACGGGCGCTGAATAGCATTGCCCTAGATGCACAAATGGAGGGTATTCCACTGTGGAACAGGGATATCAGTCGGTATATCTATTCAAATCGCGTGCCTGTATTCAATCCGTTGGAGGATTTTCTCTATCGACTTCCCGGATGGGACGGTAAAGACCGTATCCGTGAATTGGCAGCTACCGTTCCTTGCCGGAATCCGTATTGGACAGACTTGTTTCACCGCTGGTTTCTCAATATGGTTTCTCATTGGAGAGGGTATGATAAAAAATACGCGAACAGTGTTTCGCCATTGCTGGTCGGGGCGCAAGGGACGCGAAAATCTACCTTTTGCCGGAGTATAATGCCACCTTCGGAACGTTCCTATTATACTGACAGCATTGATTTCTCGCGAAAGAAAGATGCGGAACTTTATCTCAATCGTTTTGCGCTCATCAATATTGATGAATTTGATCAGGTCAGTTCGACACAACAGGGCTTCTTGAAACATATTCTGCAAAAGCCTGTGGTAAATATGCGGAAACCTCATGCCAGTGCCGTGCTCGAAATGCGCCGGTATGCTTCATTTATCGCTACGAGTAATCAAAAAGACCTGTTGACCGATCCTTCCGGTAGCCGTCGTTTCATCTGTATCGAAGTGACGGGAGTGATTGACACGAATCGTCCGATAGATTATGAGCAGCTTTACGCGCAAGCCATGTATGAATTGGAACATGGCGAACGCTATTGGTTCGACCAGGAGGATGAAAAGATTATGATGGAAAACAATCGTGAATTTGAGCAAGTTCCTCCGGAAGAACAGTTGTTTTTTCGTTATTTTCGTGCCGCACAGCCTGAAGAAGGGGAGTGGTTGTCTCCGGCGGAGATTATGGAAGATATTCAGAGAAATAGTTCGATACCGATGTCCGTGAAAAGGGTCAATTCATTTGGAAGAATACTGAAAAAGCAGGAAATCCCCTCCAAACATGTACGTAGCGGTACGCTTTACCATGTCGTAAAGTTAGTGACCGGGTAGCGGGAACAAATAATAAATGTGTGATTGCATTGTGACAGCAAAAATGCCGTCACAATGCAATCACCTCCTGCTGTCACGGGCTGATTCGTTGATAATTAATCTGTTATCTCCTGTTTGGTGACAGATGACAGCAACTTACCATATATATTCTTCTGTGTAGCGTTGGTAAGCAGGCTCTTCTTTTATTCCTTTGTTACGAAACAATTGTTTTATATAAGCTTGATCTTTGGGCATAAGGCCTCGTTCTCCACGATAGAGGCGGTAATATCCTGTTTTCCCATAGTGTCCCACCAACTGTGATCGGATACTGACTGCGTCTTCATAAGGAATCCTGTCAAGCAACCGTTTAAGTCCCCATGTTACATGAACTTTTACAGCCGTTTTAAAACATTCGCATTGATTCCCGTCCGCAGGATAGCGTGCCGGATTAACGCTGGTGATATAAAGATAGTCGGCTCCGTTATATTGTGCAGCTATGTGGCGTAAGCATTTGGAGGCTTGTGGGCATTGGTCGTTGAAGCAACGGGCAAAATTGTAAGGGACAGACAGGCTGTCGGGTTCTTCTTTCATTTGTTGACTTTGTTTTATTTATGATAGCAAGGGATACAAGTTTTGTATTCTCTACAAATGTAAGGCTTTCTTTCAAGAATGAGAAATGATTGATAAGCTAATACCATTGTTCTATGCGATTTCTTTTTGAAATCACTATCTTTGCAATGGATCTATTCATTAAATAAAGAAGAGATTATGCTTGCATATACATATATTGAACACGGAAAATTTGAATTGCGAGAAAAACCGGAACCGAAAATTACGGATGCACGGGATGCAATCGTGCGTGTGACTCTTGGCAGTATCTGTACCAGTGACCTGCATATCAAACACGGTAGTGTGCCGCGTGCAGTACCCGGAATAACGGTTGGACACGAGATGGTAGGTGTCGTGGAAGAGGTGGGAGCTGAAGTTACATCAGTCAGACCCGGCGACAGAGTGACTGTGAATGTCGAGACTTTCTGTGGAGAGTGTTTCTTTTGTCATCACGGATATGTCAATAACTGTACCGACCCCAACGGTGGCTGGGCTTTAGGCTGCCGTATCGACGGCGGACAGGCGGAATATGTCAGAGTACCTTATGCCGATCAGGGACTGAACCGTATTCCCGATACAGTCAGTGATGAACAGGCTCTTTTTGTCGGTGATGTCCTTGCCACAGGCTTCTGGGCAACTCGTATCTCGGAGATTACGGAGAAAGATACTGTCCTCCTCATTGGTGCCGGACCTACCGGAATTTGTACTTTGCTCTGCTCGATGCTGAAGAATCCGAAGCGTATCATTGTCTGTGAAAAGTCCCCTGAAAGGATTCGGTTTGTCCGTGAACATTATCCCGATGTACTGATAACGACACCTGAGAACTGCAAGGAGTTTGTACTCCAAAACAGTGATCACGGTGGAGCTGATGTTGTTCTGGAAGTGGCGGGGACCGAAGATAGTTTCCGGATGGCGTGGGACTGTGCCCGTCCCAATGCGATAGTCACGATTGTGGCTCTTTATGACAAACCTCTGCTTTTTCCTTTGCCTGAGATGTATGGCAAGAATTTGACTTTCAAAACAGGAGGTGTAGACGGCTGTGACTGTGCTGAGATCCTCAGTCTGATTGAAGAGGGAAAGATTGATACCACTCCTCTTATTACCCATCGCTGTTCGCTGAACGAGATTGAGGAGGCATATCGTATCTTTGAAAACAAGCTGGACGGCGTCATCAAGGTAGCGATTGTATGTCAAACTGAAAGTAATAAATAAGAATATGCCTGTTGTCGAAATATCCTCTTTGTCTCATCCCGGAGTTGAGATATTCTGTACTCTTACCGAGGCTCAGTTACGCAATCGTATCGAGCCTGACAAGGGTATTTTTATCGTAGAAAGTCCAAAGGTCATAGAGAGAGCTCTGGACGCCGGTTATGAACCTTTAGCCATTTTGTGTGAGCATAAACATATCACTGGCGATGCCTCCAACATCATTGAACGTTGTGGCAATGTGCCTGTCTATACGGGTAGCAGGGAACTGCTTGCTACATTGACCGGTTATGTCCTGACACGTGGTGTTCTTTGTGCCATGCGTCGTCCTGCGGTGCGCAGTATGGCAGAAGTCTGTCGGGAAGCCCGGCGCATCGTCGTGATCGATGGTGTTGTTGATACAACCAACATCGGTGCTATTTTCCGTTCGGCAGCCGCCCTGGGAATTGATGCCGTACTACTGACGCGTAACTCTTGTGACCCGTTGAACCGTCGTGCAGTCAGAGTATCGATGGGAACGGTCTTCCTTGTACCATGGACTTGGATGGACGGTTCTCTCAGCGACTTGGGCAAGTTGGGCTTCCGTACAGCTGCCATGGCACTCACGGATAACTCTGTTTCCATTGATGATCCTGTCTTGGCAACCGAACCCAGATTGGCTATCGTGATGGGTACCGAAGGGGACGGACTTTCGCCGGAAACGATTGCCGAAGCTGACTACGTAGTCCGTATTCCTATGTCGCACGGCGTCGATTCGCTCAATGTAGCCGCTGCGGCTGCCGTAGCTTTCTGGCAACTTCGTGCTCGATAGTTCTGAGGTTTTAGCATATGTTGGTGTAATAATCTTTAATAAAAAAGATTTTATGAAGGTCCTTTTTATTGTCGGGACATGAGTTCCGCAAATTGATCGAGTGACTGGACATTATATTTCTCAATGAGATCAATGCATTGTTGAAGATAATCTTCGTCCACTTTTACTCCATTCCATTGGTACCATCGTTTTACCATCTCAATACCTGCATTATGCTTCTTGGCAACATTCCAAATCGTGACGAGATCATCCTTTTGTTTTCTTGATTTTAACCGTTTCAGCTCAAGTGCCCCTTTGTAGATTTTGATTTCCTCATCATAGATGAGCTGTTTCTTTAGCGTCAGTTCATCATCTCCCAGAAAAGTGACATGGGTCATGAGTTTTAGTCCGTCGCTGAAATCGGCTACAGCGATACCATGGTCGGAAACGATGAAATAGCCGCCATTATTCTTGCGGGTATACAAGACTTGCGGATTGTTATACACAAAGTACTCGAATAAGTTTTCTCCCTTGCGGTCTATTTGATAATGGTCGATGTAACGTTCTTTATATCGTTGCATGAAATGCGCTGTGTAATGCATCACCATATCACGGGGCTTGAAGCCCGACATTTGGATATAGCCATTGCTTGAAGCGCCGATAACGGGGGCGTAAGCCTGAAATCCTACGCCTTGCATATATGAATTGTGTTTTCCCACCACTGTCCACACATTTCTTCGGGTGGTGGTGAGGGTTATACGCTGGGTCGCCAAAGGATATGGCAGCATGTTCTTTGTTTTCTTACGAACCTTATCCATGAACATATTTGCTTGGGTCGATATTTCGATGAGGTCCTTATGCACTTCGGCATACAGTTCCTCGTGAGTCATACTTGTAAGATACATACTTTGTTTTTTTGATTGTGTATAACGGTAATGGTTATCTTCGTATCTGATGTCGTCTGTAGGACAGCTTTTTGTAAATGATACCGAAAACAAACGCTTTATTTTGTTTGGAACCTGTTTGAAACAAGTTCCAGCCAGCCTGCCATACTTTCTTATTTTCTATCTCTAATTTTAGCTCTCAAATATTCTTTTAAATTTTCATCACAGCAATATACATAGCAACCTTTCATTCCTCTGGACATTAAAACACGGTAGATGTTGCGGGCGTAGTTATCAAAATATGCCGCATTTCGTTTTAACATAGGATCTTTGATTTCTTTAATGTCTGTAATCAGACATTGTTGCTCTGTGTCATACCGTAAATCGGGACCGATGATGACACCTATGTAATCAAATTCAAAACCTTGCGCCGTATATATACATCCGACTTGTTTGATGCCTTCGGGTTTATATGCCCATTCATACCACTTGACATATCCCTTGGGAATATTGGCAATAGTATCTTTGGTTTCCCACGGCATTGCGAAGTTCCCGATGGCAACATCTTTTACAAAATCTCCGTTCTCATCCAGAGAACTTGACCATGGCCAGCAAAATCCTGCAGTCAGGCGTGCGCTTTGTCCGTCTATACTGTCTTTTCTCTTTATCTCATCATACAGTGTTTGAGGATCGTCGAATATTTTAAAGTCAAATTCATCTTCTTTGAAGGATGATTTTACAGGTTCATTATAGATAACTTGTTCAAGCCAGTCCAGATAGTTGTCCGAACCATTGCAACGGAACTGGGATTTTAATTCGACTTCTACAATATCGGCATTGTATTCTTTGGCACATTCCCGAATGAGTTGGGAAGATCCGATCTCGACGCTTCGGATGGCTTGTTTGTCGTCGATAAAGAATACGGATATCTTGGCTGCTTGGACGATTGTTTGAATCTGTGTAAGATTGGTTCGTTTATCAGTCGGCGTGTATTGGTTGTTTGCACTATTAGAGATACGATGGGCTTCGTCGACCAGCAATACGTCTATATTATTAGGTTCGCAGTTGGCCGGAATAAACTGAGTTACATTTGAAAATAGCAGTTTAGCCTTACTGCCACGCGGCAATCGGTCTTTTACCCCTTCCAGTAAAGGTTTTGATTTTGTGGCATAACGGATATTATAACTTTTCTTGTTTCCCGCCAATAGAGCCAGGATATGTAAGGCAATCACTGTTTTTCCGGTTCCCGGTCCTCCTTTTACGATAATGATACTTTTCTTGTTACCGATTTTGCGGATTTTATCAAGAATGACATTGCGCGCTATAATCTGCTCTTCGATTAGGGCGAATGCGGATACATTGCCTTCGTGAATCAGGTTGGCTGCCGATTCCAGCAGTTTTTTAGAAGGGCGTATGGGGCTGCTGATCATTTTGTGGAAGATCGTTTCGCCATCGCCGTTGCCTAATGCTTGCTGCAGGTGTTGGGCGAGTTCCTGCACTTCGTCGCCGGCGTACGTTTTGTATGCTTGCAGGAGTTCGCTGTATTTCTCATCAAATAAGGTATTGGGTGTTTTGTTTTTGCGGTAATTGTAGCAGTATGCGAGTCCTTCGATATGAAGTTCTTTGCTGCTCAATACTTCGATGAATCCGGTCAGATAATCATTGTATCCTCTTACTTGTTGGGAAGGGTGGGATACCAGCCGGTGTCCTCCGCCTGTGTATGCCTGTACCTGGAATGTGGTGTCTGAATCTTCGTCGTCGACGTTGAAGTTTCCTTCGCAGTCAGTATCCCGAACCCCCTTGTTGTCCCATTGTTTTAATTCGATATGGACTACATTTCCCTGATTTTGTGAGTTCCTACCATATAAGATGCAGTCAATGCGTTTCATGTTGTATGGAACGAGGTACTCGAATGTCACATATGTATCAGTAACTCCGCTCAACTGAAGCAAGTCTTTTATTTTAGGGGCATTATTTCCCCATGACATTAGTTCTGAATTGCTTGGGTGTAAGTTATAATAGGTGGCGGCCTTTGTCATTTTGTCTGTAAACAGATTGGTCATTACATCATGAAAAAACGTAGCCTGCGGTTCTTGGTATAATACTCTTTTTCCGGTCATCGTGTTTGGTTATAATTCGTTATATTTCTTAGCAGTTCCTTTGGCTTTCTCAACTGGATACTTTTGCGCATTCTTCTCTATTTTGTCCAGTATGATTTGGGCAACATCAAAATTATATTTATTAGCAATGAGTAATGCGTAATTGAGGACATCTGCCAATTCTTCTTTTATTTTTTCAACATTTGCCTCTTCCGGTGATTTCCAGAGAAAGAGTTGGTTCAGTTCTGCTGCTTCAATGGATAATGCCAATGATAAATCTTTAGCATTGTGAAATTGGGCCCAGTCCCGTTCGTCTCTGAATTTCACAATGGTTTCTGTAAGTTCTTCTATTGTTGCCATATTATGTTGTTTTTTATTTACTTATCTGTATGCTGGTTTACATATACATATTGTCTTTACTCATGAAATATTTTTATTATAATTCTTTTATTCATCAAATCTAGGATCTTCCTTTACCAACCTAAAATAAGGAGTATCCTGCATTTGCACAACAAAGTTACCGATTTTGCAAATGCTATCAAAAACTACAGCCTTATTGATATAGTTCAGATAATTATCTAAATTAGGATCTGTATTACCAAAAATAGCAGCAAGTTCTGAGCGCGTCGGATTATTAACGTTATGGACTATCCAGCTTTTAATGAAAGTTGAATAATTCTCATCAGCCTTAAAGTCTGATAAATTTTGAGTAGACAGAATCATTCCTACTCCAAACATACGTCCTTCGCTAATGATTCGTCTAAGTGAATTAAACTTCATCTTCATGAACTGATGTGCTTCATCAACAAGAATCATGGCTCGAAGTTCACGAAAACCATTTTTTTGCTTACTTCCTTTCAATTGCTTCATTTCTGCATAGAAGAGATCAAGAATTAAAGATACGATAAGTTTTTTTACACTATCATCATAGAGAGTAAGGTCTATTACTTTTACCGCATTTAACCATTCGAACAATGAGACACAATGCTCACTGTCATTTGTAAACATTGGATAATCTTCTAGTGTACGAAATATCATATATACTTTATCCTTTGCATCATGTTCTTGCAAATATTTATCGACAACTTTCTGCATAGTGGGAACTGGTCTATCCCAAGTGGATGGATCTTTCGTAATTCCAGCGTCTTCGTAAGCTTCAATTATTGCATCTTTAATAGTGATAGATTGCACTTCACCGAGTCCAAATGATTTTGTCATTGAATCTGCTATTCTGCCTGCCGTGATTGCAGGCAGATTAAGTACTTTAACTTGGTCCGTGATGATCAATTTGAGAGGATTAAAAGGGAAGTTTGCATTGAAGCATTCTCCCTTTACTTTATTAAGAAACTCCGAATCATTGTAGTCGCCTTTATAGTCAAAAACTAACATTCCAATAGGTGTTTGATCTACGTTGTGGCAGCTTTCACGAGAGAATTGTGCAATGATCGATCGGGCAAACTGAGTTTTACCTGTACCCATAGTTCCAATGATTCCTAAATTGGGATGTGATACTAACGATGTGTTATTGGGGTAAAAGAATATTTTTGAATGGTTATATTTGTGTTCACCAATCAATAAAGTAACTCCTTTAAAATTTATAGTTTCAGTCAAAGCATTTTTTTCATAAGATTCTTCAATTATATCAATAGTATCCATTTTCAAATCATCTTTTATAGCTTTGTTTTCAGGATGAAAGGCTCCACCGGTTTCTGAGAAGTGAATCTTATCTTTTTCATTTATTGTATCATCTTTTGATTTTCTTTCACTAAGTAGCTGGATTGTTTGAAGATAACCATCCGAAGCACTTAGTTCAGAATATAGGAAAGAATCTTCATTTTCAAAAGCAGAGCCATCAATGATTTTCAAATATTCTACGTTATTAATATTTATATGACAGATTGGAATCTCATCTATTACTTCTGTGCCAATTTTATTTTGAGCAGAATTGAAAGCAATAAGACTAGCAAGACCCATTTCTTGAATGGGAAGTCCGTCATCAACTATGTCATAACGTGCATTAAGTAAATCATAGCGACATTTATCAATAAGTTCAAAATTGGATTCGGAAATAAGTTGATTAGCCTTCAGTTTCTCTGCATTAGTCAATAGTTGAGATGCGAAAAAAGTACGATAAATCTGTTTGACGAAAGTGCTTTCTCCGAACAGGCGTTCGCGCAGTAACTTGTATGTATTTGCAACTTGGATTTCCCCCTTCTTTGCATGTACATCATCCTTTGAAGCTTTTACTTCTACAGGATAGAAATATAACTTTACTCTACCATTTACCACAGATAATCCTAACATTAACAGATCGTCGGATAAGGGTTGCCCAGCAGATTTTAAGGACTTGGCTGTAAATAAATAATCTTTAGGCAGGCCTATAGAACCTGACACTCTTAATATTTCATCCAGAGAGATAGGGATCCATATGATATCCTCGTTTCGCTTTAAGAAACGGGTTATTGCTATGACAGCAGCAACAATACTAATTTTTTCGCGAACTTGAAACTCCGTTTTGTTGGAAACATCTAAAAGCCAACGACCATTCATGCAGTTGAAGTAATTCAACATATTTGTGGTAAAAAGATCTACGTTTATACTAGCTGATATCGTCTGAGGGAAGGAGTTGTGAAGCAATGATTTATAACGATCAACATGCTTAGTTACGGTAATACTGTCATATTTTGCATTAATTGTATATTGATCTGTATAATGCACAATATAGAGATTCTGTTTGTAAAAGAAATCTAGGTCAACTTCGGGGTTTAAGAAAGTAACCCAATTAGCTTTTTCGTAAATCTCATTTAGCAACTCATCCTGTTCAAATTGAATAGCTTTGGCTACACAACAATTCTTCTGATACTGATGTGCGCAACCTTCCTGCTCCTCGTTGGCATATAATTCGTTCATAGCTTTGGCTATATCAAAGACAATAGAAGTCCTATCATTTACATCTTTGGTGCCAAAACCTATCACATAATCCTTACCAGTATTAAAAGTGGAAGGTATTGAAATTAATCCGTTAAATGAAAGTTCGGAACGAAGTTCGTTCGTATTTGGACGGCGTATTTTGTTTTCTACCTCCATTTGATAAAATGCAACATGACAATAGCCAATCTCAGAATAGTCTGATGTGCTTTTGAGTCCATGCTTATAGAAAGTTACACGGGAAAATATCTGGTGAATGATCTCACGTACAGAGTAATTAGTATTGTTATCTAGTTTTACGCCGATCTTATAAAATTCAGTAGTGATCAAATCATCTGTACCGAGTCTATTAAGTTTTTCGTAGAAACTTTCTACAAGTAGCTCACTTACATATTCATGTACTTCAAGTCGTTGGACTTTTGATTCTTTATCCTTTGCATATTGCTCTATGATAAAAAGGACAATGCCTTTGATAATATTAGTATCGTCAGTAATTCCAAATGTATTGATAATAATTGGGCACTCTTTATTCATGAAGAGGAAGTCAAACTGTTTTATAAAGGCATTCAACTTATCCTGCACCATTTTTGTGGCGATATTATATGAATGATTTTGTTCATGCCCCTCTATTGGTTCGTAACAGATCCATGTCTTAAGTTCGTCTGTGAAAAAATTGAGTTTGGGACACAATTTTATATTATTTGATGTGATAAAAGGTATTAAGTAATATGGACCTACCAATTTTAATACATTACTTGGACAGCTTTGTTCATTGTAATGCTTTCGGAATTCAAGCATAAATGCAACATTCATCGGATGAAAAGGAGAGAGCCAAATAGTACCATCTTCAAAATCCACAACGCCTAACTTAGTGATGGCCCACTCTTCCTTTGTAAGATATCTATTGGTGGAAATGTGTAGAATAATATCTTTTACTTCTCTAAGGTAATTTTTATAAAGCGAAGCTAAAGTTTCATCAATATAGGTCAAGGTTGGTACAGAGCCAGCTTTTTGATAATAATTAAAAATAGCATCAATAGTTTCGCGTAATTTTTTATTTAGCGGATGATTGAACGTTTCTCCTTCTAATGTGTTGCAGAGATAAATAGCTTTTTCATCAACCATTTTTTGTTCTAACAGCAACAAATCTCTAAACTGATTGTCTTTGTAAGTTGAATATTCTACTTCTCCATTAGTCACAACTGAATAGGTATAACCACAATTGGGGATGACGCGCGCATCCTTGAATGACATTTTTTTTGACCAAACTAATTCAAAGAGTTCTAATGCGGACTTAGGAACAATTTGAACATTGTCAAACTTAAATTTAAATTTCACCTTTTTGTCGTTAAATGTCAATATCTGATTAATCTCAGAATTACTCGCATCCTTTGTATGAAAGCGCATCTGATAGTTATCTTTCCATATTT
>ERZ894240.501-NODE-501-length-38756-cov-98.583422_pt1 | contig 38756 bp, 30 predicted proteins | sample MGYA00380298_ERZ894240 | MGnify/ENA primary metagenome ERZ894240 (study PRJEB32331, sample SAMN06328419) | human gut metagenome | biome: human gut microbiome; feature: stool | host: Homo sapiens | collected 2014-06-27 ... | reverse complement strand
TCTCCTAATTTTTAGCTGTTTTTTATTTTTTGTAACTATATAGCTGAGTAGTTACAAAGAGAGAAAATTTCTCTCTTTTTCTTTGCCTTTTAATATGGTTCAAAAATAAAAACATCAAAAATATCTTTTAATTTATATGGACTTGGAAGTTTTGTTTTTATCTTTTCCCAAAGAATACTAAACTCCTCTATTTCCATCTTTTCTATTTGACTAATTATATGTTTCTTATATGGAAGTTCCGCTCCTGTAGTCTCAAGTCCTTGAAGAAGTTGTCCCTTTAATTTCTCAAAGTTTTCTTTCTCTATTTTACATAAGCTATAATATGAAGCTAAAAAATCCTTCTCTAAGCAGTACTCATTTGTTATCAATTTTCTTATTGCACTAGCTATAAAGTTTAAACTCAACTCTGAAGTAAAATTCCCAATATGTTCTCCATCATCTTCAATAAATGGTAAAAATACATCTTCAAAATGATGATCTTGAATAGATTTAGTTAATAACAATAGATTATTTAAAAAGTTATATTTTTTTAAACTTCTTCTATGAAACTCATTATCAACTAAATAAGAGGCTCCTATATGATTAAATAAAGAGTTAGTTAAATCTTTAGAATGTCCAAAGTTAAATACTTTATTTTCATAGTCACTATTATTTTTTACTCTGTCAATAAATATTGAAGCTTTTTCTAAAAGTTCTCCCATATTATCCAATTGAAATATTGCATCAAAAAAATTCTTTTTTAATAAAAGATCTCTTCTTCTATTTAAAGGAAGTTTCATTAAACATGTCTCTAAGTTAGTTGTTTTTAAGAGATTCTTTATAAATGTCTCATCAATATTAAAATATATAGAATCATACCTATTAACTAAAATTGTAGTTTCATCTTTTATAGCCTTTATCTTTTTTAACTCCTTTAACAAAAACTCTAAATATGGTCTCTCAAAGGGTTTAAACACCTTTCTTTCTTCTATATTTAGATCTGTATTTTGTATTAAAATCTTTTCTAAATTTATATATTCTAAAACATTTACTATTCCATTTCTATTTATTCCAACAGAATTCCAAAGATAAGTTTTAGGAATATATTTTAACTTTTTATCAACCATCAAAACTACATATTGAGCAATTCCCCCACCTAAAGAGTGTCCAGTTAAAGATATTTTCTCTAAAGGTATTTTAAAATCTTTCACAAGTTTAGTGTATACCTCAACTCCTTCATAAAATTGTTGAGGTATTTTTCCTAAGCCAATGGCTAAATCTGTTTCAATAAAATCTTTATAGGCATCTTCAAGAGGATACTTTTCACTTCCTCTAAACGCTAAAACAAAGTTGCCTTTTTTCTCAAAGGCAACTGAATAAAAACCTGTATTTGTTGAATTTGGATTTTGAGCTGTTCTGTTATCTGTATAAAAAACTTTCCATTCCTTCATTACATCTTCAAAATATTTTAAAAAGAATTGATCATATTTAGGATTAAGGATTATAAATGTTCCGTTAAATATTTTCTTTTCCACATCCTCTTTAAAAATTTCAAAGATAGTTTTTCCATGTTCAGTTTGGTTAAAATTGCAGTATGACAGAATACTAAGCATAATATACTCTTTTGCTGTATGCATATTTTCATATCTCCTACATGTTAATTACTGATAAAATAAGATAAGTGATCGCCCAACCTAATAATCCTCCCATCACTGTTTCAAAAAGTGTATGAATCTTTCCCTCTATTCTAGAGTGCATTACAAGGACTACTAAAATCAGAGTTAAGAAAAATATCTTAGGATTATGAGTTAAATAAGTTATTATTGTAAATATTGAACTAGCCAAGGCACTGTGTCCACTAGGCATTCCACCTCTTAATGGAGTTCCCTTATCAAAAAGTGATTTAATAAATATTACAAGCATAATCACTATTACAAAGACTAACATTGTTGTATGTTGAAAAGATTCTCTAAAGACTTTAAGTACATCTTTTAAATATACTGGAATCTTCTTTTCAAAAACTATATACCCTACTAAAATAGCATTCATAGAAGTAACTAAAACAGCTCCTGCTGCTATATCCTTTACTCTTTTAGCTAGTGGATGGTACTCCTCTGTAACTAAGTCAACACAACTTTCTATTGCAGTATTAAACATTTCTGTAATCCACATCAATGTCACACTTATAATAAGTGCCAAAGCCTCTGCCTTTGCTAAATCTAAAAATAGTGAAAAAATCAGAACTATTATTGTACAAAAGCAGTGAAACTTCATATGTCTTTCAGTTCTAATTGTATCAAATAAACCTTCAAAAGCTACATTAAAACTTTCTGTAACTCCCTTTTCTTTCCAATTTTTTTTCATAGCATCACATCTCTCTTGTGTAACCAAATTGTCCTAGTATCTCTTCCTCTCTAATTCTCATCTCTTTTCTATCTTCCTCTTCTATGTGATCATATCCCAATAGATGAAGAAGCCCATGAGTTAGTACATAGTATAGCTCTCTTTTTACAGAGTGATTATACTCTGCAGCTTGTTCCTCAACTCTTTCTATAGATATTACAATGTCTCCTAAAGTATCATAAGGTCCAATATCAAAATCCTCTGTTTCATGGTAAGCAAATGAGATAACATCAGTAGGTTGATCTTTTCCTCTGTAATCTCTATTTATAACTTGAATCTCATCATTTCCTGTAAATAGAAGTGATAGATATACAGGTCTATCACTTTCAAATTCACTTTCAAGAGCTCTCTTTACATAATCTCTTATCTCTTCCTCTTTTACAAGTTCATCATATCCTTCTATCTCTAAAGACATATCCATTACTAATTCCATTTTATTCTCCTTTTCTCCTCTTTATTATTTTTGTCCTGGGTATTTTATTCTTACATGATGTATGCTAATTAACGATTTAACAAAAGTTTGAATTATTATCTCTATCTCTTTAAATGTCAAATCAGCTTCTGAAAGTTGATTATCTTCAATCTTACCATTAATAATTTTTCTCAACATCTCTTCAATAGCTCTAGGTGTTTTCTCATCTAAGGATCTTACAGCTGCCTCAATAGAATCAGCAAGCATTATAATAGCAGACTCTTTACTTCTTGGTTTAGGTCCACTATATCTAAACTCCTCTTTTGTAACAGTTGGATCTAAAGCCTTTGCCTTGTTATAGAAATAAGCTAGAAATGTTGTTCCTTGATGCTCATACATTATATCTCTAATCTCTCTAGGTATTTGATATTGCTTTGCCATTTCAGCTCCATCTTTAGTATGAGAAGTTATTATAAGATTACTCATAAAAGGTGAAACTCTATTATGTGGGTTCTCACCATTCTGTTGATTTTCCACATAGAACTGAGGTCTTTTACATTTTCCTATATCGTGATAATATGCTGCAACTCTTGCAAAAACAGAATTTGCTCCTACTGCTGCTGCTGCATTTTCAGAAAGTGTAGCTACCATCATTGAATGATGGAAAGTTCCTGGAGCTTCCATAGATAATTTCTTTAACAATGGATGTGATAAATCTCCTAATTCCAAAAGTTTGAAAAGAGTTAAAATATTAAATGTCTTTTCAAAATATGGAAGAAGAGCAATTGTTATCATTCCTGAAACAAGTCCTGATACTATAATCTCTCCTGATTTTAGTGCAGCTCCAAAAGTTTCTACCTCTGAGAAGAAACTTAATAATCCAAAAGTTGCTACTTTTAATACTGCCATTTGAATTCCAATAGCAATCAATCCTGCTCTTGTATTTACCTTTTTAATTAAATAAGCTCCAAAAGTCATAGAAGCGATATTCATAACTAAGAATATTAAATCATAATCTATTATAGGTAATAAAAAGAAAAGCATAAATGATATTATCATCAATCCAAACTTTGTATTGGTCAATAAAACTAATAAAAATAGTGCCGTATCTGCTGGAACTAAATATATTAAATCATTATTTATAAATCTAAATGTTAAAAAGAAAACTATAATTATTAAAAGTGTACTTCTATAAGTGCTCTTTCTTAGAATATCTTTTTTATATCTATTAAACACTATTTGATAGAATAAAGTAGATATAATAAATAAATAAGCTAAATTAGCCATCATTATTCCTAAACTTTTCTTATATGAGTAAACTCCACAAGACTCAAGAATCTTGATTCTTCTTTCATTTAAAATCTCACCTTTTTTAGCAACTAAAGTTCCTGCTTTAATCTCTATATATTGATCATTAATTTGAGAAACTTTCTCTTCAATAGCTTTTTTAGTTTTACCTTCATCATAAATATAGTTAGGAGCAGCAAAAGTCTCAACTATCTGTTTTTGAAGATTTGATAATTTTTCTATTTTTTTATCATAGGGAGACTTATATTTTACACTAGCTTTCTCCTGTACAATTCCACTTTCATAGAGATTTTCTAGAAATTTTCTTGTTTCTTTTTGTAATTTTACAATATCAGGAACTTTTAAAGAGAGAAGTTCCTTTACCATAGAATCAGGTATTCTTCTCCCAGTATCTTTTTCTAAATTTTTAAAATCTACATTGCTATCTTTATTATTTTTTAATGCATAGATATCATCGAAAAATTCATCAAAAGTCTCCAAATATATTCTTCCAGCATCTGCTGAATATATATATTCTTTTCCTGATTGAGCAATCATATTTTCTATTATTTTTTCTTTAGCACTCTTATCATTAAAAACTATTGTTTTAGGGGCATAAATATCAGAGATTACCACATCTCCTACACTGTAGTTATTATTTTTAGAAAGCAATCCAACCTTTGAGCTAAATGCTATTAAAAACATTATCAATATCAAATATACTATTTTTTCCCTTAAAGCATAAGAGGTAGAATAAAGTTCAACATCATTTTTGCTACTTCTCTTTACTTCGAACATAAATTTAAGTCCAAATAAACTAAATTTCTTCATTGTTCTCACCTTTATTCTTTGTAGTTATATCTTTTAATATAGCTGTTTTCCCTATTACATTTATATTTTTAGTAGGGATAGATTCTATAAAATATCTACCATATTTTTTATTTATTATTCTGTTATCTAAAATAGTTATTGTTCCACTATCACTCTTACTTCTTATCAATCTTCCTATCCCCTGTTTAAATTTAATTACAGCTTCTGGCACTTGATATTCAGTAAATGAGTTTTTTCCCTGTGCAGTTATATGCTCTATAATTGCTTCTGTTACAGGATCACTAGGAACTTTAAAAGGAATTTTTACTATTATTACTGAACTTAACTGTTTCCCTTTTATATCTACTCCTTCCCAGAATGAATCTGTTCCAAATAACACAGGATTTCTTCCATTAATATACATATTTATAAGTTGAGTTCTTGGTGCTTTTCCATGAATAAATAACTCTATTCCATTTGCCTCAAGTTCATCTCTTAGCATATAATACATATAATTTAAAGTTGAATATGAAGTAAATAAGACAAAAGTTTTCCCTTTAGATTTTATAAGCATAGCCTTTAAAAACTCTGCTATCTCATCAGTAAAATTCTTATCAGAAGGAGCCGGAATATCTGAAGGTATATAAACTTTCATCTGCTTATCATAATTAAATGGTGAATGAATAACTTTATCTAATGTCTCTTCATCTAATCCTATTGACTCTTTAAAATATGTAAAATCATTTCCAATAGCAATAGTAGCTGATGTAAATACTATCTGTTTAAGATTTATATATAAATTCTTTTGTAATTCATGATCTATTTTTAGAGGAGTTGCTACTAATTTAGAGTTTCCTTTCCTACTATTTACTTCTATCCAATAAATAAACTCATCATCATCAAAATCATTAATAAATCTAAAATTATTAAAAAAAGATTCAAGCCTATCAGTATACTTTATAAAGTCATTTATATTTCCGTTTTCATCCTCCTCATCTCTAATATCTTTAATAAGTTCTCTCACTTTTCTCATATATGAGTTATACTCAATAGTAAATCTTTCTCTAAAATCAATTAAACTACTTAAAAAAGGAGAGTTGTCCATTTCATCTTTTTTAGCTCTAAATGTAAAAGTTCCCATTTGTCCATTTGAAAACACCTCTATAATATGGTTAAAATACTCTCTACCAGCTATATAAAGGTTCTTATGTTTTATCTTAATGTCTTCTATCTCTTTATCTAAAATACCTCTATGATCTATATCATGAGACTTTATATATTTTTGTAAAATATCAAGACTTCCTGTATTTTTCTTTTTCCCCTCTACTGTAAAAATTTGATTCATAGTTTTTGTAAAACTATATTTTGATGCTTCATATGAAAAGTAATCTCTTGCTACTTTTTCTACATTGTGAGCTTCATCAAATACTACCATTCCATACTCTGGAAGTATTGAATATTCAGTATTAAAACCTATTTCCTTTCTAATAGCTAGATCTGAAAAATACATATGATGATTAGTTATTAAAATATCTGCATTTTTCTTTTCCTCTCTAGATTTTAGAAAAAAGCACTCACCTTTATATGGACATTTATTTCCTGCACAGATATCTGTTTCACTTTGAAAAAGCTCCCAAACACTAGCATCTACCTCAAAAGGAAGTTCAGCTTTATCACCTTTTTCAGTCTTTTGTCCCCATTTTTTTATCTCGTTAAACTGTACTTTCTGTGAGTCACTAAAATCTTGAATACTACTATTCTCTCCCATTATGATATTTGAATATTTTCTATTACAAAGATAATTTCCTCTTCCTTTCACAAGAATATATTTAAAATCTCCTTGTATTACCTTTTTAGCTATAGGAATATCTTTGTTTAAAAGTTGCTCTTGTAAATTTATTGTATTTGTTGAGATTACAACTCTTTTCTTATTTTTAATAGCCCACTCTATACTTGGAATTAAATAAGCTAAAGTTTTTCCTGTTCCTGTTCCTGCCTCAACTATAACTTTAATCTCTTTATTTAATCCTTTTTCTATATGTTTAGCCATATGTAACTGTTCATCTCTATATTCAAAACCTTGAAATACTTGAGATAAAAGTCCTGTTTTTTCAAAATATGGAGTAATATCAATCTTTACATTTTCATCTTTAAATAGCTCAACTATAACATAAACATCAGTTACGCTATTATTGACTATATATGATCCTCCAGCCATTCTATTAGAATAAATTGAGGCAATCTCCACATCAGCATCTGAAGGATATAAAAAACCTGAAGGATGATTATGAATTATAACCTCTCCTTTTTTCATAGCATTTAATATAGCAGGAACTGAAGTTTTATTACCTCTTGCAAGAACACTTACTTCAGTAATAACCCCTTCATCATTTGGTATACCTCTAAAAAATACCTCATTTCCTCCAGCTTTTTCTATTTCATTTTTTATTATCTCTCTAGCTTCAAAAGATATTTTTTCTTTTATTTCCATTAAATTTCCTTTCAATTTTAAAATATAAATATTTCCCCTTTATATATAATACCTCTTTTCAAAAAAAATATAAAGTATTTTTTATATAGAAATTTTTCTTTTACATTTAACAAGAAATTATGTATTATCTGTAAATAAAAAATACCTAGATTGCTCTAAGTATTTTTTTATAAATTTATTTTTTCCTAAGTTAGATAAAAAGAATCATTCTTGGTGATATAGGACTTAACTTTTTTAGTTTTACATCCTCCAAGGTTAGATATAAAGACGTATATTAGTTATTTCTTAATTTATAATACCTCATTTTCTTATTTTTGTCTATCTTCTTTTTAATTAAAATTTTTATCAAGCTCCACATAAAAAAATCAAAACTTTAGCTCTTTAAATATTGAAATTAAAATATTTTGTCATTCCTCTATGTTTTTTACATCACTATAAGTTGACAATAAAAAAAGATCTACTATAAAACAACGAAAAATGATTTATAATAGACCTTCTAAACCCTATTTAAACTTTACAACTCCATCTTGTAATGAATCAATAATAGCAAGTGACTCTACTTTAAGTCCATTTTCTCTAAGTAGATCTCCACCTTTTTGGAATCCTTTCTCCACAGCAATTCCTGCTCCAACAACCTTTGCTCCTGCTTGTTCAACTAAAGATTTTAAACCTAAAATTGCATTTCCCATAGCTAAGAAATCATCTATAATAAGGATTCTATCATCTGAGTGTAAAAACTCTTTTGAAACACAGATAGTGTAATCTTTATTTTTAGTAAATGAGAAAACATTTGCAGTATAAAAATCTCCCATTGTAGATGGAACTTTTTTCTTAGCAAAAACAAGAGGTACATTAAAAGCATAAGCAGCAGCAAGTCCAATAGCAATTCCTGAAGCTTCTATAGTAAGAATCTTATTTACTCCATCTTTTTCAAATCTTCTTTTAAACTCTTCTCCCATAGCCATCATAAGATTAGGATCTATTTGATGATTTAAAAAGCTATCTACTTTTAAAATTCCTGTTCCTATAGCCTTTCCATTTTTTTGTATATATTCTTTTAATAATTTCATAATATAGTTGCCTCCAACAAATATAAATTCTAGTATAATAAGTTACATCATATCACATTTTTTATAGAAAAAATAGATTTTTTTTAATTTATTTAAAAATATATGCAGAAGCAAAACCTCTGCATATATATCATATATATTTTTTAATTATTTTTTGAGTTAATAGCCCAGAAAATTTTCTCACTTGTCATAGGCAGTGATCTTAATCTTCTATTTGTAGCATTGTAAATTGCATCTGCTATAGCTGGAGAAGCTGTATTAATTACAACCTCACCTATTGATTTAGCTCCGAAAGGTCCTGTCGGTTCATCTGAATAACTAAACATAACTTTAATATTGTTTCCTAAATCCTTTCTTGAAGGTATCTTATATTGCATTAAAGTATCATGTTTCATCTTTCCTCTCTCATCAAATTGAATATCTTCATAAAGAGCAAGCCCTATACCTTGAGCAATTCCTCCCTCAACTTGTACTTGAGCAAGAGCAGGGTTGATAGGTAGTCCACAATCTACAACAGATAGGAAGTCTATTACTTTAGTCTCTCCAGTTAATGTATCAACTTCTACTTCAGCAAAACTTGCTATAAATGGTGGTGGTGAAGTTTTTCCTCCCCAAGTCGCAGTAGTTGTAAGTTGATTCATTCCCTCAAATGATACAGATCTAACTCCAATCTCTTTAAGTGAAAGTTGATTTCCATTTTTATCTTGTACATACTCTCCCATGTATTCAAGCTCTTCAACAGGAGTTTTCATTAGAAAAGATGCCATTTTCATTACTTCTTCTCTCATCTTTTTAGCTGCTAATATAACTGCATTTCCTGTTACATAAGTTCCACTTGAAGCATAAGCTCCTGGATCATAAGGAGATACATCAGTATCAGCACTATTTACTATTATTTTTTCCATAGGAACTTCTAATATTTCAGCTGCCATTTGAGCAGTTACAGTATCACAACCTTGTCCCATATCTGTAACTCCAATATATAGAGTGTAATCTCCACTATCGTGAAGTTTTAAAGTTGCAGAAGCTGTATCCACTCCTTGAATACCAGAACCTTGCATTGTAACAGCCATTCCACTAGCTCTTACCTTACCATTTCCCATATCCTTTACACATCTATTTTTCCAATCAAATGCCTCTTTTCCTATCTCAATACATTTTTTAATATCTCCACTTACAGTTTCAGATTGATCAACTAAGTTTTTCATTCTTACTTCTGTAGGATCTAGCCCTAATTTATGAGCAAGTTCATTTACTGCTGATTCAACTGCAAATGTACCTTGAGTAGCCCCGTATCCTCTAAATGCTCCTCCAACTGTTGTGTTAGAGTAAACTATGTCAGCTTTACATCTCATAGGCACTTTAGCATATAGTGGGAATGTTTTATAAACAACAAGTGCTGTAACTGTTGGTGCATGTTCCCCATAAGCTCCTGTATTTGATAATACATTAATATCTATTGCTTTAATATTTCCCTCCCTATCAGAACCAATTTTAACTTTTAATCTCATAGCATGTCTTGTATTTGAGCAAGCTTGAGTTTCTTTTCTTGTATATACAATCTTAGATGGTTTTCCAGTTTTCATAGTAACAAAAGCTGGATAGATTTCACAAACTGAAGTTTGTTTTCCTCCGAAACCTCCACCAAGTTTTGGTTTCATAACTCTTATTCTGCTACTTGGCATCTCTAATGCTCTAGCTAAATGTCTTCTCACATGGAAAGGTATCTGTGTAGAAGATATAACATTTAATCTTCCATGAGCATCAAGATAACAAGCAGTTCTATAAGTTTCCATCATTGCATGAATTTGTGGTTGTGTATAATAAGTTTCCTCTATAATAACATCACTTTCAGCAAATCCCTTTTCTACATCTCCCTTAGTTTCTAAGTAAGATGAAGCTAAGTTTCTCTTGTTGTCATATCCTATAGGAAAATTAGTATGAGCAGCTTCTCTATGGACTAAGATATCTGAGTCAAGAGCTTTTTCATAGTCTATAACTGCCTCAAGAACTTCATATTTAACTTTTATAAGTTTCATAGCTTTTTCAGCTGTTTTCTCATCTATTGCTGCAATAATTGCTACTGGATCTCCAACATATCTCACATACTCATCAAGAATTTTTCTATCATATGGAGATGGTTCAGGATATGATTGCCCAGCTAAAGTAAACATTGTGTTTGGTACATCATGATATGTAAATATTGCTTCAACTCCAGGAACTTTTTTAGCTATTGAAGTATCAATATCAGCAATTCTTGCATAAGCATGAGGTGATCTTAAAAGTTTTACAATAAGAGAGTTATTGTTGATAACTAAGTCATCTGTGTATAGAGGTCTTCCTGTAATTATTCCAATACTATCAATTTTTTTAGTAGATTTATTTACTATTTTCATTTGATTTTTCAGCCTCCATAAAGTTTTTAATAGCTCTTAATTGAGATACATATCCACTACATCTACAAAGATTTCCATTTAGATAGTGCATAATCTCATCATCAGTAGGGTTATCATATTCTTTAATCATAGCAAGTACTGTCAATGTAAATCCTGGTGCACAGAATCCACATTGCTCTGCTCCCTCAGCTGCCATAAAATGAGCAAATCTCTCAGCCTCTTCAGGTACTCCTTCAATAGTTGTAACTTTTTTATTATTAACTCTTGCTGCTAAAGTACTACAAGAAAGAACAGGTTTATCATCTACAAGAACTGTACAAAGTCCGCAAGAACCTGTATCACAACCTCTTTTTACACTTAAATATCCAGCTTTTCTCAATACATCAAGAAGGTATTCATCATCAGCTATAAGCAATTCTTTTTTTAATCCATTTATAGTTAAATTTAACAACATTATAATACCTCCATAATAGCTTTCTTAACTAACACTTTTGATACAGCAGCTCTATACTCTCCAGTACCTCTCATATTTGAGCTATATTTAATTTCATTTAATGCTTCACAAGCTTTATTGATTATATCTTCATTAATCTCATCAGCAGAATTTAAAATTTCCATAACTTTGTAAGCTAAAACAGCTTTGCTAGGTCTTACCCCTACTGCAACTCTAAATCCATCTTGAGATCTTGTAACTGCTGCATTTGTAATAGCATAGTCAGTTTTTGATTTTCTTATACTTTGGAAAGAACCTTTTCCTTCAACTTTTTTTATTTTAATCTCTACAAGAATATCTCTAGTTTTTCCCTCTCTTGCTAAGTAATCTTCTAAAGAAATCTCTCCCTCTTTAAATAGAACAACTGTTGTTTCTATTGCTAAAAGAGCTGGTATCAGATCTGAAAAACCATATTTAGAAAATACAGTAGCTCCAACAGTTACATTATTTCTAAATTGTACACCTATAATATGTTCTACTGAGCTTGAAAGAACACCACTAAAAAGATTGTTTATAATAGGAGAAACTTCAACATCTCTAAAAGATGTCATAGCTCCAATATGTATAAAATTATCTTCTTCTCTTATATATGAAAGAGATAGATTTGATAGATCAATAGCTGTGTTATAATTTGTGTTCTCCATTCTTAAATATGAAGTTCCACCAAGAATAATATTTTTTTTGTTTTTTAGAAGTTCATCATAAGCTTCTTGCAATGTAGAAGCTGAATAAAATTTAGAAAAACTAAACAATTTAACCTCCTGTTTATCTTTATTTTTATACTTATATTATACCATAAAAATACAGCAGAGTAGCATTAAAATTGCCATCTCTCTGCTGTACAATATTTTTTTATAAACTTTATGCTCTTTCTCTAGCTTCCTTTTTCTCTTTTAACTCCTCTTTTGTTTGTTCATCAAGAGGAAGAATTATATTAAGAATAACAGCTATCGCTCCAGAAACAACTATTCCTGATCCACCGAAAATAAGTTGAAGACTTGTAGGGAAGTATTTTAAAGCAGCAGGTACACTTCCAAGTCCATATCCAAGTCCTAAAGAAACTGAAAGAATAACAGCATTTCTACCTTTTAAAGGCTCTTTAGTAATTAGATTTATTCCACTAATAGAGATCATTGCAAATATCATTACTAAACTTCCACCAAGAACACTTGCAGGTACACTTGATAAGATAGCTCCAATTTTTGGAATGAATGCTCCTGCTATTAAGAATGCCGCCCCTGTTCCAACTACAAATCTACTCATTATACCTGTCATAGCAACAATACCTGTATTTTGGCTAAATGAAGTAGTAGGTAGTACAGAGAACATAGAAGCTAGTACACTTCCAAAACCATCAGCTAATATTCCTCCAGATAACTCTTTATCTGTAACCTCTCTATTAGCTCCACCCATAGTAACTCCAGACATATCCCCAACAGTTTCAACTGCTGATACAATAAACATCATAATCATAGCTAAGCAAGCATCTAAATGAAATTTAAATCCATATGTAAAAGGCATAGGGAAATTTATATATCCAGCTTGTTTTATAGGAGTAAGATCAACTTTTCCCATAAACAAAGCAACTATAAATCCAACAACAGTTCCTATGAATATAGAACCAGTACTTGTAATACCCTTTGTAAATTGTTTAAAGAAGATTACTGTAATAAGAACTACTAATGCAAGGAATAAGTTTGAGAAAGAACCAAAATCAGCAGCTCCAACTCCTCCTGCAAAGTTTTGAACTCCTACTGGTAAAAGAGAAAGTCCTATTGAAAGAACTATAACTCCTGTTACAACAGGTGGAAAATATCTTCTAATTTTTTTAATGATAGCTCCAATAAAAGTTTCAAACAATGCTCCAACAAGTGCAGCTCCTAAAATACCTTCATAACCATATTTACTTCCAATTGATAAAGCAACAGGAACAAAAGCAAAACTTGTACCTACAACGATAGGTAATCTAGCTCCGATAGGTCCGATACGATATGCTTGAATCATTGTGTTAATTCCAGCAACTAGCATTGTACATTGAATTAAAAATGTTTTTGTTTCACTAGGAACTTTCATAGCACCTGCAACAATAATCAAAGGTGTAATATTACTTACAAACATTGCTAAAATATGTTGTAATCCTAGTGGAATAGCCTCCTTTAAAACTGGTACTCCGTCCAAATCATAAGGGGATCTGTTTTTCATTATCTTTTTTACCTCCAAGTTTTTTACTCAACTTTCCTGTAACTAAGAGATAAAAAAAGATTATCTCCTTTCAAAAACTAAAGTGAAAGAAAATAATCTTAAAATTACAAAACTAAGACTATTAAATTCACTCATAGCGGCTTGTTATTTTGGCAACCCGTAGAAACTCCTGACCATATTACAGGGATATATGAGTAATTAATTTTTTACATACAGGGTAATTTTACTATATTTCATAAATTATGTCAAAGATTTTCTATAAAATATAACAAAAAAATATATTTTTTATAAAAAGATACTTTTCTATTTATAAAATAACAAAATATAACTAAAAAAAATACAATAAATATATATTCTTGTTAATAAATTTTAATAAAAATTTATCAATAAAAATATATAAAAATATTTGTAAAAATTAGTTGATAAGAGTATAGTAATAGTATAAGTAAAAATTAAAAGATTGGGAGGAGTTTAATTGAAGCCGATAATAGGAATAACAACATTTAGGGAAAAAAGAGAAAAAGGAGAATATAATGCAATTAACTTTGGATATGCTGAAGCTGTAATTGCTGCTGGAGGGATACCTTTATTTATACCAATAATGTCTGAAGAATTAACTATGGAGATGCTAGAAAGTGATGTTCTAGATGGTGTAATTTTTAGTGGTGGAGAAGATGTAGCCCCTAGATACTATGGTGAAGATCCAATTTTACAAATAGCAGGAACTGATACTAAGAGAGATGAGATGGAATTTAAACTTTTAGAAGAAGCTTGCAGAAGAAATATTCCTGTTTTAGGAATTTGTAGAGGACATCAATTAATTAATGTAGCTTTTGATGGAACTCTTTATCAAGATATAGATACTCAAGTACAATCTGCTATGGGACATCACCCTAAAGCTATTAATAGAGATGAGCTTTTTCATAGTGTAAGTATAAAAAAAGAATCTTTAATCCATGATATATTTGAAACTGAAAAAATCTATGTAAACTCTTTCCATCATCAGGGGGTTAAAAAACTTGGAAAAGGTTTAAAAGCTACTGCTTTTTCTTGTGAAGGAGTAGTTGAAGCTTTTGAAGCTGTTGATATGAAAGATAGATTTATTTTAGGGATACAATGGCATCCTGAAAACTTAATCAACAGATATCCTGAATTTTTAGGAATTTTTAAAGCTTTTGTTGAAAGAGCTAAAAATAGATAAAAAAATAGTAGGGGGTTATTTCTATCAACAACCCCCTAATTATTTTCTTAATATTTAAAAATAATTTTATAAGTAAGCTAACATTAGCTTAACTGTTTCCATAACTCCATCAACATGAGTTCTTTCGTAGTGATGAGAAGCATCGACACTTGGTCCTATACAACCACATCTAAAATCGAATCCTTGTAAAACTGCTGCACTTGCATCTGAACCATATCTATTGTATACATCTACTGTATATTGTACTCCAGCTTCCTCTGCAGCCTCCATAAGCCCTCTTCTTACATGTAAATCATATGGAGTTTTAAAGTCTTTAGCAGCTATGCTAACTTTTTTCTCATCTCCTAGAGCATCTTCTCCTACAAGTCCTATATCAAGAGCTATAAATTCATCTAAATCTTCAGGAATTACTGATACTCCATGTCCAATCTCTTCATAATTAGAGAAATAAATATAAAGCCCTGTTCTTGGTTTTAATCCATAATCTTTAAGAACTTTTATATATCCTAAAATTTGTGCTACACAAAGTTTATCATCTAAATATCTTGATTTAATATATCCTGTATCTGTTATTCTAGTACGAGTTTCATATGAAACAAAATCTCCTACTCTAATTCCAAGTTTAGCTGTATCTTCTGCTGTTTTTACATCATAGTCAAGTCTTACTTCCATAGTTTCAGCTGTTCTTGGCATCTCTCTAGCCACATCTCCATAAATATGTACTGATGATTTTATAGGAAGTAAAGTTCCTTCATACTCTCTTCCATCAAGAGTATGAACAGTAAGATTCTCTCCCTCTACTCCTGCCCAAGGACAACCTCCAACGTTTATAAGTTCAAGTCTTCCATTAGATTTTATTTTTTTTACAACAGCTCCAAGTGTATCAAGGTGAGCAGAAATCATTTTTTTATAACTATTATCTTCACCTTCAATATATCCTATTATAGCTCCTTTTTTTGTAAATTTATATGGAACTCTAAATTTATCAAGTTCATGTGCTACTCTGTCCATTACAACATCAGTAAATCCAACTGGACTTGGTATAGAGATTAAATCTACTGTTGTGTCTAAGATATACTCAAGATGTGTATCTAAATTAATATTCATTGAAAATCACTCCCTCTTTTTATAGTTTCCTTATTGAAATTATATTCTTTTATCTTGTTTATTTCAAGAAAAATTTTATGTTTAATTAAAAAAAATTAATTTTTTAAATATCAAAATAGTTAAAATTTTATTTACTTCAAATCATAAATATACACTTGAATATCATTCTTACATAAAGTTTCTTTAATTATTGGTTCTATCTCCTTCCATTTTCCACCAGCAATTCCACAACCAATTCTTGGCATATGAACTGATACATCATTTGATTTTATTCTATAAGCTAATTGAGTTAAACACTCTTTTAATGCCTCATATCTTACAGCTATAGGATTAAGAAAGTTAACAAAGCCATCTTGAGCAATCATATTTGCTATCACAATTTCATCTTCTACTGGAACTAATTGAATCTCTCCAAGAGTAGCAGTTTTTCTTTCTATCCATTTTCTATACTCTATTTCTGGCAAACTCCACTTTTTAGAGATAGCCATTACAAAACCAGCTCCCCAACTTCCTCTATTGTTACAAATATGAGCTATTATCTTATGTCCAGAAACTTGTGGAGAAGTTGCATCGCCTTTTAAATAAATTATTTCTTTCATAATTTCTCTCCTCTATAACTATTAAAAACTTCTTTAGAATTCTTAATTTTATTATATCTTTTTATTTTAATCTCTTCAATTACTCTTTATCCATCACCAAAATAAGTTTATGAACTAAAAAAATATCTTAACACTATAATAGCATTAAGATATTACAACAATTTTATTTTTATTACCAAAATTAAATTTCTTATATTAGTTTTGTCCAATAGGAAAATATTTAAACTCTTCTCTTATATGAGTATTTCTTGTGTATACATTTCTCAAATCAAAGTAAAAATTACCTTTCATTCTAGCTTTTACCTTATCTAAATTCATTCCTCTAAATTGATTCCATTCTGTCATTAATACTACAGCATCTGCCTCATTTACTACTGAATACTCATCAGCACAATATGTTATTGAGTTTTCACAATCTTCCAATCTCCATCTTGCCTCTTTCATTCCCTCTGGACAATAGGCTTGTATCTTTGCTCCTGCCTCTACTAAACCTCTTATTATATCTAAGCTTGGAGCATCTCTCATATCATCTGTATCTGGTTTAAAAGATAACCCTAAAATTGCTATATGTTTTCCCTCTACTCCCTCCATTTTATCAATTATCTTTTCTACCATCTTTCTCTTTTGTTTTTCATTAGCATCTATAGCTGCTTTTATCACATACATATCCTCTCCATATTTTTTAGCTATATCAACTATTGCTTTTGTATCTTTAGGAAAGCATGAACCTCCATACCCTGGTCCACAATGTAAAAACTTAGGTGAGATTCTGCCGTCCTTTCCCATTGCCTTTGCTATCTCCTGTGTATTTGCTCCCACTTTTTCTGCTAAAAGAGAAATCTCATTGATAAATGAAATTTTTACTGCTAAAAAAGCATTTGAGGCATATTTTATCATCTCTGCTGTCTCTATATTTGTAAATACAAATGGTGTTTCATTAATAAATAGAACATCATATACTTTTTTCATTACATCCTTTGCTCTTTCACTTTCTGTTCCTATTACCACTCTATCTGGTCTCAAACAATCTCCTACTGCTTTTCCCTCTCTTAAAAATTCTGGGTTTGATACTATATCAAATTCATAGTCTAGCTTTCTACTATTTAATTCTTTTTGAATAGTCTCTCTCACAAGTTTACCTGTTCCCACAGGGACTGTTGATTTATCTACAACAACTTTATAACCATTCATATATTTTCCAATATTAGTTGCTACCTCTAAAACAAAGTGGAGATCTGCTGAGCCGTCCAATGCTGGTGGTGTTCCTACTGCTATAAATATCACATCTGAATTTTCTGTTGTGTATTTCATATCTGTGGTAAATTTTATTCTTTCAGCTTTCATATTTTTTTCTAATAACTCTTTTAATCCTGGCTCATAGATTGGTATTCCTCCATTTTTTAAGCTATTGATTTTTTCTTCTGATACATCCATACAAATTACATTTAATCCAAATTCAGCCATTATTACACCTTGAACTAAACCTACATAACCTGTGCCTACTACTCCTATTTTCATTTTACTATCTCCTTACTGTCTTTTATACCACTCTACAAATTTTTTAATTCCCTCACTAAAATTAGTTTGAGGATCATAACCTATCATTGCCTTTGCCTTTGATATGTCTGCATAAGTCTTATCTACATCTCCAGGTTGCATAGGTTGAATATCCAAAATAGCTTTTTTACCTATAGCATTTTCAATAGTTTCTACCATCTCTTTTAGTGATACAACATGAGATTCACCAAGATTAAATATCTCATAAACATTTTCATTATTAAAAAGATAATTCATTGATTTTAAAATTCCATCTACTATATCATCAATATATGTATAATCTCTTTTAGTTGTTCCATCTCCATAAAATGGAATAGGTTTATCTTCTAGTATCATTTTAGTAAATTTATGAATAGCTAAATCTGGTCTTTGTTTTGGTCCATAAACTGTGAAGAATCTTAATTGAACCATATCTATGTTATATAGCTTATGGTATACATGCCCCATAACTTCACATGATTTTTTAGTTGCTGCATATGGAGAAATTGCAAAGTCTACTATTGCAGTCTCTTTAAATGGAACTTCCTTATTATTTCCATATACTGAAGATGAAGAAGCCTGAACAAATTTTTTAACTCCATATTTTTTACAAAGTTCAAGAAGATTCATATACCCTCTTACATTTACATCTTCATATAGCATAGGATCTAAAAGAGAAGGACGAACTCCTGCCATTGCTGCTGGGTTAAATACTAAATCAAACCTGTTTTCACTAAAAACTCTATCCATAGCCTCTCTATCTCTAATATCTCCATATATAAGAGTAAAATTATCTGTATTAACTATCTCTATTAATTTTTGAATCTTTTCATCTTTTGAAAGATTTTCAAATTCATTAATTTTATCAAAATTATCTGTAATCTCTAAAATATTTCTAATCTTTCTATTATAATCATAAAAATCATTAAAATTATCTACTACTACAACTCTATCTCCTCTATTTAGTAATCTCCCTGCTACAGTTGAACCGATAAACCCTGCTCCTCCTGTAATTAAAAAGTTTTTCATTACCTAAGCCTCCATTTTTTCTAAATATGTTAATTTAGCAAATTTTCTATCATCTTTTATATATATTTCTTCTTTTAATATCTTATAATTTTCTAATAATTCTTCTGGAACATCATTAAAGAAAACTATTTTATTAGGTAACTTTTCATTTAAGTTATAATCATTTATCTTTTTTCCAACTCTCCAAACATCTTCTATCTCATAATTATCACTATAAATACTATATTTAGGTGGATCTTTTTGAATAACTTCTATATTTGAATATTTATTATTTAAAGTCGATCTAAAAACATTATTACTAGATTCTTTATCAAAAAAACTATTAACAGTTAAATTTACTATTAACATTAAAGCTCCACTTCCTAAAATAACTATTTTATTTAATCTTTCTTTTGAAACTTTAAATAGTATTAGAGCAAATGATAAAAATAGTAGAGATATTGAGATCATATAGTTTCTACTAATAAGATTTTTACTATACCCTTTAAAAAATAGAGTAATAGGAATAGAGATAGCAAGAGCTATTAAAAAACATTTTTGAATATAGATTAAATATCTCTCATACTTTCTTAGATTTTCCCATCCTTTGTTATAAAAATAATCACAAACTATTCCAACTTCAAGAACAGAGGTTATATATATTGGTATTCCATATCTTTTCTTTTTCATCTTTACCAACGAAAGAAGAATAATTGTAAAAATATTCCACCAAAATATAAATTTAGAATAATCTTTATTCTCACTATTTTTATATGTTTTTATTAGAGCAAATAGAGAGAAAAAAATCCAAACTCCCATATAGACAAAGTAATCAAGATAGTAAAATATTGATTCTGTATGTCTTGTTGTCCAAGTATTTTTCTCTTTTAATAGGACACTTACAAAAATATCTGGGTATTTCAAATACATTAAAAGAGGCCAAATACCAGCTAAAATTCCTCCAACTAAGAGCATCAATAAGATTTTCTTAAAGTTTTTTCTATACTTTTCTAAACCAAAGATAAAAATATGTGAAAGTAGAAAAGGTAGAAATAACCCATAAATTGCAACAGGACCTTTACTCAAAATAGAGGCTGCAAGAAAAATACCACTAATTACAAAATCAAAATATCTATTAGAATCAAATCCTTTTAATAAAAAGGTAATAGCTCCAAAGATAGCCACATATGAATATATATCCCAAGTATTTTCTCCGCTCAATTTTATTATCATAAAAGTTGTACAACCAACAAAAGAGGTTATAAAACTTATAAAACTATTTTTTGTTAATAATTTTACAAAATAATAAAGTAAAAGAATAAAAATAACTCCAGCTAATGCAGAGGGAATACGTAAAATAGATTCATCTGTATAATTTTGTGTTAAATTCATAGTTAAAACTGTAAGCCAAGTAGGCAATGGAGGTTTCTCAAAACGTAAAGCTCCATTAAGTGTTGGAATAATATAGTTTTTACTCTCTATCATCTCTCTTGCTGTAATAAAATTTCTTGCCTCCATAAGATCAGCAGGTCTTATCCAAAGAATTGAGAAAAAAGCAATTATTGATATTGGAATAATTATTTTTAAATATTTGAAATCCTCTCTATTCATACTATCTCTCCCAGAATTATTTTTTCTTAATCAACCATATATTTCTTGAGTATATTAAAAGATTAGGTGCTTGTCCCAATATAAAAACAGGATCTTTTCTATAAATAGCATATATTAGTAAAAATATACTTCCCCCTAAGCTAAATAACCAAAATGAGAAAGGAACTACACTTTTGCCAGCTTTTTCACTTGCTATCCATTGAACAATAAATCTCATTGAAAAAAGTCCTTGTCCTAGCAAACCTATCAACATCATAAAATCTAAATTAAACATAGCTATCACCTAATCTTTAATCTTATAGTTTAATTTTCTTTGTTCCATCCATCTAACAGCAAAAGCATCTTTTAATCCCTTAAATAGACGATTAAAAATTCCATATTTAGAAGTTCCAAATTCTCTATCATAGTGTCTAACAGGTATTTCTATAACAGAGAAACCATTTATCTTAGCCAATGTTGGCAAAAATCTGTGCATTCCCTCAAAAAGATAAAAACTTTTTACAACCTCTTTTTTAAACAGTTTAAGAGGACAACCAGTATCCTTTATATTATCTCCTGTAACAAAATTTCTAACTCCGTTTCCAACTAAAGATGAGATTTTTCTTTTAAGTCCATCTTCTCTACTCTCTCTCATTCCATTTACCATATCATATTTTTCTATATATGGTAGCAAAGTATAGATATCTTCAGGGTTTGTTTGTAAATCAGCATCCATAGTAACTATAAGATCTCCAGTAGCAATTTTAAACCCAGCATCTAAAGCAGCGGTTTGCCCATTGTTTTTTGTAAAGTGAGCAACTTTTATATGTCCATTTTTATTAGCTTCTTCATCTAACAACTCTCCACTTCCATCTGTACTTCCATCATCAACTAAGATAATTTCATATGATAGAAATCTTTTCTTTAATGTCTCCTCAATCTTAGTGATCAATCTAACTATATTTTCCTTTTCATTAAAAATAGGTGCTATTACTGATATTCTTTCCATTATTTATCCTCCAAATTATATTCAATTTTTGTTAACAAGATTATGTTAAAATAGAAATATTAAAAAATGGTTAAGAAAATTAAAATAAATAAATTTTAACTTAAATTTAACATTGAGGGTGTATAATAAAAAAAAAGTTAAGGAGGAGCTATGAAAACTATTCTCATTATAGAAGATGAAAAGAAAATAAGAAGATTTTTACAACTTGAGCTAGAACATGAGGGATACTCAGTTGTAACAGCTGAAGATGGAGAAGAGGGATTGAATAAGGTAAAAAATAATCACTATGATATTGTTCTTCTTGATCTTATGTTGCCTAAACTTTCAGGAGAAGAGGTGTGTAAAGAGATTAGAGAGTTTTCAGAAATTCCAATTATTATTCTTACAGCTAAAGATCAAACTCTAAATAAAGTTGAGCTTTTAGATATGGGAGCTGATGATTACTTAACTAAACCATTTGCAATAGAGGAGCTTTTAGCTAGAATAAGGGTAGCTTTAAGAAATAAAAAGGATTTTACTGATAATAGGTTTTTAACATATCACTCTTTGAAACTTGACTTAGAAACAAAAATTTTATATAGAGATGATGAAGAAATCTCTCTTACTAAAAAAGAGTTTAATCTTTTCTATCTTCTTATGTTAAATAAAGAGATTGTTATCTCAAGAGAAAAGATTCTTGAAGAAGTTTGGGGATATGATTTCTTAGGAGATGAAAAAATTGTTGATGTATATATAAATGCTCTTAGAAAAAAAATAGAGAATGAAGATGAAAAATATATTCAAACTGTTAGAGGATTTGGATATACTTTAAAAAGTAGAGGTTAAGATATGAAAAAAATATCAAAGGAGTTAAGAAAAAGTTATATTGTTTTAATTTTTCTATTTTTATTGTCTTATATTGGAATTGTAATCTTTTTTGCTTGCTATATTAATAAAGTAACCTATGAAGATCTTAAAACAACAGATGGTTTTATGAATTATGAATTAGGGGAATTTGAGCATAAACTTAAACTTGGAAAAACTATTGAGAATCTTTTTCAAGGAGCTTTAGATGAATGTCCTAAAATAGATGGACTTTCAGCTATTTTTATTTATAATAATAAAATTTATGGAGAAGATTATCCAGAAGATACAATAAAAAAAATAGAAAAAGAGATTAAATCACAAGAAGTTCAAAAATTAGGTTTTTATAGGTATCAATTTATTTATAGAGAAGTTAAAGTCAATGATAGCATTAAATTTGATCTTATCTTAGTAAAAAATATGCAAGAGGATAGGGAAATCTTACAGGGAATTATTAAAATTATACTCTTTTTAGCTATTTCCACTATTTTAATTGGTACTTATATATCAAAAAATTTTTATCATAAATTTATGAAACCTCTAAACAGTTTGCAAGATATAACTAATAAATTAAACTTAAATACATTAGATAACAAATTTAATACTTCTAGTCAATTTATAGAGTTTTCAAATATTATCACAGCCTATGAAAATATGTTAAAAAGATTAAAAACACAAACTGATTCTCAAATAGACTTTGTTAATAATGCTTCTCATGAATTGAAAACACCTATTTTTATAATTAATGGTTATATAAATCTTATAAAAAGATGGGGACATGAAAACCAAGAGATTACTCAAGAGGCTATTGATTCAATAGAGGAGGAAACTAAAAATATGTCAACTTTAGTTTCTAAACTTTTATTTTTAGCTAAAGATAATATTAATGATATTGAACATAGAGAATTTTCTTTAAAAATTCTTATAGAAAATATTATAAGTGATCTAAAAATAGTATATCCATATGAAAAAATCAATCTTATTGGAGAAGAGGTATCTATAATTTCAGACTATAACCTTATTAAACAACTTTTAGTTAATATTATAGAAAATAGTATAAAATATGGAAGAAAAAATGATATAGATATTAAAATTATTAAGGGACAAAATATAGTTATTGAGGTAAAAGATAAAGGTGAGGGGATTAGTAAGGAAAATCTTGAACATATTTATGATAAATTCTTTAGAGTTGATAAGGCTAGAAGTAGAGAAATCAACAGCCATGGACTTGGGCTTTCAATAGTAAGAAAAATTACTGATGCTTTAAATATTGATATAAATATAGAGAGTGAATTAAATGTGGGAACAACAGTTACACTTACATTACCAAAACTATAATAATTTACTAATTAAGCTCACTTCCCTAGCACATCGTTAGATTTTGACAAAGTTCCTTTGTTATTTGTGAGTATTAGTCAAGTTTAGTTATTCAAGTTTCTTTTTAACATCAAGTTGTCTCCATGTCAGTGAATAAAGAATCCCTATGGCTCATTCCGTTGAAAATGCAAAACTTGACTTCGTCTCAAACACGTTGCATTTTCTTAACTGCATTTCGCTGAAGGTTTATAAAAAATTGTTGTAGCACAGGACTTCGCCTGTGTCTCAAAAGTAATAGTCGTTTGCACTCCTTTACTTTTGGAAATTACATCAACTTGATGTTAGGGATAATTTATTTTTCTTTAACTATTTAGGGGATACATTACATTTTTTAACTAAATCTTAATTTTTATATGAGAGAATAAAAAATATTTAAAAGGAGGCACCCATGCAAAAAATCTCATATAAAAATATTTTTAAAATTTTATTTATCTATTTAATAATTTATATTCCAATAGCTTTAAAAAGGTTTCCAGATATAAGAAATGAGATAAAATACTATGCAATAACAGACAATCTTATTAAAAGCAGAGAGTTTTTTATCTTGAAATACTTTTCAGAGTTATATCCAGACAAGCCACCATTATATTTTTGGTTAATTAGATTTTTTAAAGAAAACTTTGCAAACTTTAATTTTTTATCTATCTTCTTTGGTAGTATCATTCCATCTTTTATAATAGTTATTTTAATATACAATCTTTTTACCAAATTAAAAAGTGAAAAGTTTGGGTTTTTAGTTGCTGTTTCATTAGCTACAACTCCATTTTTTATGGGAATATCTGTTTTTTTAAGAATGGATATGCTAATGAATCTGTTTATAACTATTAGTTTATATTATTTTTTTAGTGTATACTTTAATTTAATAAAAAACAGTTGGTTTAATAAAGGAATTATATATATATCAATCTTCTTAGGAATTTTTACCAAGGGAATAGCAGGTGGAATGGTTCCCCTTTCAATTATCTTGGGATTTTTAATTTTTAATCTTAGAGAAAAATCTCTCTTTTTTAAAGAAAATAAATTTCTTAGCAGGGGTAGGTTTTATTATATTTTGTACTTTAGTTTGGTTTTCACTTATTTATCTGCAACCAGAGGGAAAAGAGTATTTATCTTTAATGTTTAAACAAGAAACTGTTGGAAGAATTGTAAAAGCTAAAACTCATATAAAACCTTTTTACTACTATTTGGTAAGATTGAGCTTTTTAATATTTCCATACTCTTTATTCTGGTATTGTGGTATTTTTTATTATTTGAAAAATATAAAAAATTATAATAGATGGAATTATTTAGAAAAAATAGGTGTTATTTGGAGTATGGTTCCTCTTATTCTATTTTCATTAGCTAGTGGGAAATTGGATATTTATATGTTACCACTTTTTACCGGAATGATTCTATTGAGCTTAAATTTCTTTATTAAGATAAAAGAGAAGAAAATAGGAGAGGTTTTATTAAAAATTATCTCAGTTATCTTAATTATTCCTTTTTTCCTTAATAAATTTTTAAAAAATAAAGAAAATCATTATAAGAATTTTTTAACAATTCCCCTTTCAATTATAATTATCTTTGGAGTATTAGCACAGGGAATGTGGGTATTTAATAGATATTTTACCTTGAAACCTATAGTTGCCCAAATCCAAGATAATAGAAAGATATATACATATAGATTTGAGGATTTTAAAAATATAGAGGGGGTAGAGCCTAGAGTTAAAGCTAGTAATATTACAAATATTCAAGAAATTTCAAAAATAAAAGAAAAAATAATTAATTCAAACTCAAGAGTATATTTTATAACTAAAAATAAATATAAAGATAGATTTAATAATATTTCTAACTTAAAATTAAAATTTAATAATGAGTCTTATTGTTTCTTTGAAATTGAACAGTAAATATTTTATACAAAAGGGGCTGTTACAAAATTCTGCAACAGCCCTTAATTTTTAACTTAAAGTTTTCCTGATCAAATTTCTATAAAATTGTACAATTGGACCAGTAAAAAATGCTGTTATAACTGTTACAATTCCAACTGTACTTCCTAAAGTAAATCCAATTATTACACTTAAAATATCAGTAAAAACTCTATTTATAGCAAACTTTATATTTCCTTTTAGCTCTATTATCTGCCCTAGTGCATCATATGGGGCAACTCCTAAATCAGCTTCTATATAAAAAGCAATTCCAAGACAGAAAATTAAAACACCTATTATAAGAAATGTACATTGTAAAAAAAAGTTATTAGATAATTCAACAGTTGTTATCCCTATTTTTTGCCACATATATACACAGAAATCTGAAATATATCCTAGTAAAGTCATATTTATAAGCATCCCTATACCAATACCTTTTTTATACCATAAAAGCATTGGAATAAATAATATAATATTAAAAATAATAGTACTTGTTCCATATAATATTCCAGCAACCTTACTGATTCCAAGATTAATACAAGTAAAAGGATCTGTCCCAAGTCCAGATAAACGAAGCATAGCTCCTCCAAATCCTAATAAAAAAACGCCAACAAATATCCATAATATTTTTTTTATTTTGCAATCCATTATAAAAACCCCTTCTACAAATTTTTTTATATTTATTTATAAATTATTAAGAAAATTTTTCATTATATTCTAAAGTATTTTAATTATTAAATAATTGACTATTATACATAAAAAGCTCTCTCTTATAAAAGATTTACATTTTTTTTTAAAATGATATAATTAAAAAAAGGAGGGAGCATGATTACTTTAAAAAATCTTTCAGAAATGACTGGGTATTCTATTACAACCATTTCTAGAGTATTAAACAATGATAAAACACTAAGAGCAAGCAATAAAACAAAAGAAATAATAAAAACAATAGCTAAAAGCACAGGATATAAAACTATCCAAAGTAAAAAAAATAGATCAAAACCAAAAAGTAATTTAATAAAAAAAATATATATTGGAATAGCAGATTCTTTTAATATGGAAGAGTATATCAAAGATCCATACTACATGTATTTAAAAGAATTTGTAGAACAAGAATGTCTTAAAAAAAAAGTAGAACTTATTAAATTACAATATGATGAAAAAAAAGAAATATATAGCATCTTTCCAAATAAAAAAGTTAGTGGAATTATTACTATAGGAAATTTTTCAGAAACTAGAATAAAAGCAATAAGAAAAATTACAGATAATATTGTATTTTTAGATTCTGCCCCTAGAAATGGAAAATATTCAAGTGTAGTAGTTGATCTAGAGTTAGGAATAAAAAGAGGACTAGATTATCTATTAGAATGCGGACATAAAAGAATTTTTTTTGTAGGACCTAAGACTGCTCCAAATGCATTAAATAGAGAGGAGCCAGAAATAAAAAGAAAAGCTTTTATTGAATATATAAAAGAAAAAAATATAGAAGAATTTACTCAAATAATTGATTGTGAAAGATCTATAGAAAATGCTTATCAAATGATAACCAAATTTATTAATGAAAAAAATCAATTACCAACAGCTTTTGTAACAGTAAATGAAAGTGTAACCATTGGAATTCTAAATGCTCTTAATAATTGTAATATAAGAGTTCCAGAAGATGTAAGCATTCTAAATTACAACAATACTGTTTATTCAGCTTTTGTAAATCCCCCTCTTTCAAGTATAAGTATCAACAGTGAATATATGTCTAAAATTGCAGTAGACTTAATAATAAAGCAATTTGAATCAAGAGAATATTATCCAATTCAAGTTTCTGTATTTCCTGAAATACTAGAAAGAGAAAGCGTCAAAAAATTAAAAATATAAGTATTTTAATATAAGACTGAAAGGAAATAAATCCCTTTCAGTCTTTTTTATACTATTCTATTATTAATTTTCTTTATATTAGAGTTGTGTTAGTGTCCTATCTAATAGATTCTATCTAAGTTTTTATTTATTTCCATTTATATTTCTAATATAAAATGAATACTCATAGTTTTTATTTGATGGTATGCAAAACTCATCAAGAACTGGAGCTCCCCAAGAATCATCTCCTCCAACTCCCATTTGTTTCATACTAATTGTTACATAAGTATAATTTGATTTAGGAAGTTCATATTCATGAGCTGCTTGTTCAAGTTCTAAGAAATTATATGGTAAAACACTAAGTTCAAAAGGATTGTTATCATAAATAAATTTTACTCCTTTATTATCTTCTGTTTTAACTTCAGCCCATCTAACTTCAGTTCTATTTCCACACTCTTGAGGAACTAAATATGGTGTTAAATTACTAACTACACTTCTTTCAAAAATATCTACTCTAGCTCCTTTATTACGATCTATATAGTTTTCTTCAGGTCCTTTACCAAAGTATTTAAAAGTATTAAAATCATTAGGCATTTTAAATCTCATTCCCAATAAAGGTAATTCTGGCAATCCCTCTTTCCCATTATACTTTAATGTAACTTTTATATCTCCAGTATTTTTTACTAAATAAGTTACATTCACTTCTAATTCTGGCACAACAGGAATCTCATGAGTATAGAAAATTTCTACTGATTTTTTATCCTCAGCTATTTTAAATTGTGCAATATGTTTCATTTTTTGGAACAAAGATGCTCCTAACCAAGCTGAACAATTATGATTATGAGCATAACCTTTATCGTTATCAGTTGAAGCCCTCCAGAATATTGGTTGAGGTCTTTCAATTATTAACTCTTTTTTATCATAAACAAGAGATACTAAACCTTTATCTTTAGAAAATAACACTTCTGTCTTTCCAACATAAATTCCAATATTTCCATCTCCATCAACTACTTTAAGTTCATTTTCTTCAAGATCATTTTTCATTGTTATATCTATAACTTCTTGCCCGTAAGCAATCTCATGTCCAGCTTTTGCCCAAGCTGTATCTTCTTTTAAAACCATAGAAATATTTTTTGTATATGTTTCCTCAGCTATCCCCCAAGGAATATCAACAGTTATTGTAGTTTCTGGAGCACACGTAACTTCAAATTCACCTTTCATAATAATTTTTTCCTCTTGTTTTAAAGTATAAATAAACTTATACTTTGACAGATCATCAAAAAGATTTTTATTTCTTATAGTACACCCTTTTTCATTAGGTGTAATTACTACATTTTGATAAAGATATTTTATCTCTTGTACTTTTGGAGTAGCAGTTCTATCAGCAAAAACAATACCATTTCCACAGAAACTATAATCTGATGTTCTATCCATAAAGTCTCCACCATAAAGTAAAACTTCTTTTCCATCTTTTTCAACGCTAATAGCTTGATCTATATAATCCCAAATAAATCCACCTTGATATTTTTCATATTTATCTTCAAGCTCTGTATACTTCATAAACCCACCACAAGAGTTTCCCATAGCATGCATATATTCACAACTAATATAAGGTTTTTTAGGATTAGAACTTAAATATTCTTCTATATCTTTAACTTTTGCATACATTCTACTTTCTATATCAGAACAAGCTTCATATTCTCTATTCCAAAAACATCCTTCATAATGAACTATTCTAGTATTATCTCTTTTATGAAAGAATTTTGTCATATTTAAAATATTTTCTTCTGCATAACTTTCATTACCACAAGACCAGATTAAAACAGATGGATGATTTTTATCTCTTTCAAGCATAGATTGTGCTCTATCAAGAACACATTCTCTCCATTCAGGAAGATTTCCAGGTACATTCCAAGAAGGCTCAGACATTCCAAGCTTCATCCAAGAACCATGTGATTCAAGATTTGCTTCATCTATTAAATAAATTCCGTACTCATCACAAAGTTCATACCAAAAAGAATTATTAGGATAATGAGAAGTTCTAACAGCATTTATATTATTTTGTTTAAGAAACTTTATATCCCATAACATATCTTCTTTTGTAACTACTCTACCTGTTTTACAATTAAATTCGTGACGATTAACTCCTTTAAAAATAATTCTTTTACCATTTAACTTCATAATCCCATCTTTTAATTCAAATTTTCTAATTCCAAATTTTTGAGGAACTACTTCAATTATTTTCCCAACAGAATTTTTTACTATAAAATAGAAAGTATAAAGATTTGGGATTTCAGCACTCCATAGTAATGGATTTTTTAGATTAATTGATATACTTACATTTTTATCCAAAGAATAATCTGAAGTCTTAACAACTTCTTTTCCAGAAGGATCAACGATTACAACAGAGATATTTCCTTCTTTTTTTTCTAAAAAATTTAATTCTGCTGTTACCTCTGCATTTTCAAAATCTCCATCTAAATTTGATTTTAAAAATAGATCGTTTATATGAATCTCAGGAACAGAGTATAAAAATACATCTCTAAATATTCCTGAAAATCTCCAGAAATCTTGATCTTCTAACCAAGAAGCGCTACTTCTTTTATATACTTCAACAGCTATCTTGTTTTTACCAGCTCTTAAAAATTTAGTTACTTCAAATTCAGAAGGAGTGAAGGAGTCCTCACTATATCCTAAAAACTCTCCATTAATCCAAACATAAAAAGCTGTTTCTACTCCTTGAAAAGATAAAAAAGTTCTTTTATCTTTTAATTTTTCATCTAGTTCAAAATATTTTATATAACTTCCAACAGGATTATATTCTTTAGAAATATGAGGTGGTCTTAAAAGTTCACGTCCATCCCAAGGATATAAAACATTTGTGTATTGTATTTTATCAAAACCTTGCATTTCAATATGTCCTGGAACTTCTATTTCTGAAAAATTTGAACAATCAAAATTCTCTTTATAAAAATCTTTTTCTCTTAAATCTTGATTTTTAGCAAAAGAAAATTTCCATTTTCCATTTAAACTTTGTTTTAGTTCCGTTTCTTTTAAAGAATATGCCTCACTTAATGATTCAAAATATATGTGATCAGAATGAGCATCTATTCTATTAACTCTAAATATTTCTGGATTTTCTAACCAGTCAATTTTTGGATCTAATATATTCATTTTATCCCCCTTCTGTTTTATTTTAGATTGTTTTTTTTGAATATCTTTTACTTTTCAAGTATATAATATAAAAAAATTTTTTTCAAACTATTTTTAAAAATTTTTACCAAAAATTTTAATCTTAAAACTAATAAAAATGATATTTATAAAAAGATAAAATTTATAATATTTTTAAAAAAATATATCTTATTTTTTACCAAAATATTTTTTATATTAGTTGCTTTCTTATCTCTATAAAAAAATAGCCTTCTATGATCTTATCATAAAAAGCTATTTTTATACTTATCTTAAATTTTATTTTTTAGTTTTATATATTTTTTCTAATGCATTTCCAAGTCTTTCTAATGCTTTTTCTATAACCCAAGTAGGAGCAGCTAAGTTTACTCTTTCATAACCACTTCCTTCAGTTCCAAAAATATATCCTTCATCTGTAAAGAATTCAGCTTCCATATGCATAAATCTTTCTAATTCTTTATCTGATAATCCCAAAGCCCTGAAATCTAACCATAAAAGATATGTTCCCTCTGCAAGATTTACCTTAATTTGAGGGAATCTTTTCTCAAAAAACTCTTTTACTATTTTTTGATTTCTATCTAAAACTTGGATTAATTCTTCTAACCATTTTTCACAATTATTATATGCTATCTCACAAGCTTTAAATCCTAAAATATTTACATAAGAACTTCTCATTATTTCCAATGTTTCTATATAAGCATCTCTAATATCCTTATTCTTTATAATAATACTTGAAGTAGCAAGTCCTGCTAAATTAAATGTTTTTGATGGTGCTGTACAAGTAATTAATCTTTCTTCTAATTCTTTACTTACTGTTGCCATAACTGTATGTTTATTTCCTGGCATAACTAAATCATGCCATATCTCATCTGCAACAACTATAAGATTATTTCTCACTGCAATTTCTGCCACTTTTTCTAATTCCTCTTTCTTCCACACTCTTCCAACTGGGTTATGAGGACTACAGAAAATTAATAATTTATTTTTAGGCTTCTTAGCTTCCTCTTCAAATTTTTCATAGTCAATAGTATAGTAACCATTATCTTCTTTTAAGGGGCAATTTACTAATTCTCTTTTATTTTTTTCAATTGACATAGTAAATGGATAATACACTGGTCTAAATATAATTACTCCATCTCCAGGTTCAGTAAAAGCATTTACTGCAGCAAAAAATGCATTCACTATTCCTGGAGTATTAACTATCCATTCTTTTTTTACTTCATAATCGTGTCTTCTTTTTAACCAGCTTACAACTGAATCTAAAAATGCAGGATAAGCTTTTGTATATCCTAAAACAGCTACATCTAAATATTCTTTTAATCCTTCTATTACTTCTGGAGGATTCTTAATTTCCATATCTGCTACTGAAAAAGGTACAACTCCCTCTTCAACATTTGGATTCCATTGATACATTTCTTCCCATTTAACTGATCCAGTCTCTTTTCTAGATAATAATGTTGTAAAATCATACTTCACAAATTTTTCCTCCCTTTTACTCTTTCTATTTGTTCTAACAAAAATATTTTGTAGTAATAACCTATTGTTATAACCACTTCTACTTGATATCTTCTAAATATTTTCCTGGTGATACACCTTCATATTTTTTAAATATTCTTATAAAGGTATTTGAACTATTATATCCTACTCTTTCTGCTAAATCTTTTACCTTTATTTCATTATCTTCCATCATTAATTCTTTTGCTTTTTCAACTCTATAAATATTTAAGTAACTTTTGAAGTTATCATCCATTACTTTTTTAAATAAAACACTAGTATATCTAAAAGAATGTCCTAAATAATCTGCTAAATTTTCCAATGAAATATCAATATGATAATTTTCTTCTAAAAATTTTATTATTTTCTCTTTAATTTCAAAAATATCATTCAGGTCTCTTAGCTTACTTATTTTATATAGTTCATATATCTTTTCATTAAAGATTTTTTTCAATTGCTTTAAATCATTAACTTTTAAAATATCATCACTATTAAAAGGTTGTATTTCACTTTCTTCATTCAATCTATTTAACTGAATAAAAATTCTATTTAAGGTATTATATAGTAATCCTTCAAATTCTTTTATTTTTTTCTTATCTATCTTCGCTATGTTATTTTCATCAAATATTTCATCTAAAACCTTTTTTATTCCTATTTCATTAGAATTTAAAACTCTTGTTATTAACTTTGCTTCTAATTCTATTGGATAATAATAATCTTGTCTATCTTCTTTACAAATATCTTTAAAAAAGATTACTCTTTTTTGCTTAAAGGCAAATTTATAATCCAATATTTTTTTAGCCTCTTTATATGATTTAGACATATCTTCTATAGTTGTATATTGCTGTGTTATAGCTATTGTAAAAACTAAATTAAAATTTCTTTCACAATGATTACTTAGACATTTCATAACTTCTTCAAGCTCCTCTTCTTCCAAATAATCATCCTCTAAAATAATAATTATACTTTTATAATCTAGCCATATTACTTCACAGGCAACATCTTGTTCAAAATATTTTTTTACAAATCCCTTAGATAAATTTATTTTATCATATATATTTTCAGTAGTTTCTACATCAAATACCTCTAAAATTATTAATCTGTATTTTTTAAACTTTAAAATTGGAACATCTTTTGTTAATTTATATAGATCTTCTATGTCAGTTAATCCAATTAAGTAATCTTTTATCTTTTTACTCGTTTGATACTCTTTCATATCATCTATTGTATATTGAAGATTTTTATTTGTTAAAGCTATCTCTTCCATTTTATCTTCTATAAATTGTACTTCTTGTTTTATACTTTTACCAGAACACCCTATTTTATAGGCTAAATTTTGTATTGGTATAATTATAAAATGTCCTATTAAATAAATTATCAAATAAATTATACTTAAAAATATCCCCACTTTAAAAAACTCATATGAAAAAATTTCAAAAATATTAATTTTTTTAGGTAGATATATTAAATTTTCATCAAGATAATATGTTTTATATTTTTTTCCATATTTAGTTATCTTTTCTTTAGTAATATTATCTAAATCTCCTAAGTTTAATATTATATCATTACTTGTTAAATACCAATTATCTAATTGTGAATAAATTTCTATAAAAAAGATATCTTTTCTTAAAGTTATTATCCAATAAACCTCTTTATTCTTTTCATATTTATTAGGCGGAAGAACTATTGTTATTTTCTCTTTGTTTTTAATTATATATTTATTATTATCTTTTATATTTTTTAATATCTTATTTTTCCTAAAATATTCTTTTTTGTTTATTGTTCCAACATTTGAAAAAACAAGTTCTTCTGTCTTTTTAAAAAGTTCTATTGTAACACCTAATTCCCCATATACAGTATTTATTTTTCTTAAATACTCATTTAATACTATTCTTTTATATCTTTTATTAGCCTCATTATTTTCTTCTAAGAAATAATCTTTAAAAATATTGTTATTTTTTACTTCATAACATATCATACTTAAAAAATTAAATTTTTTATCAATAACATTATATAATTTATTACTTTCTTCTATTTCTTGATTTTTTATTAGTAAAACAATTTGTTTTGTCTTGTATGATGCCACTAATAAAGTAACTACCATAGTAAATATTACAATTATTTTTTTATTAAAAAAGATCCCTAGTAATTTTTTTCTGCTCATAAAGAATTATAATCTCCCCTGTATTTTTATTATATAAATTTTTGATTTTTATAAACAGATAGATAAAAAACTTCTGTTTATATAGATGGTTCAATATATCAAACATATGATATAATCTTACTAAGAATATTAATAATTAAACTTATAAAAGTAAACAAATTATTATCCTATAAAATGCTGTAATTTTGTAAAACATAAAAGTATTGATAAATAATTACCATATTCTTAACAAGTTAAAATAGAACTTTTCTAGAGCTTAATAAACATAATTAGATAACAATATAAAAAAGCTCTTCTACTTTTTCACTAAATATATAGTACATATTAATCTACACTCTGTCAATTTTTTATATAAAAATACAACAGTTGCATATTAAAAATTTTATAATATGCAACTGTTTTTATTCTTTTTTCCTAAATTTTAATTTTTCTCAAATCTATCATATGCTTTTTGATTTATTTCTAGTGCTTCTTCTAAACCTAATGCATCTAGTCTCTTAACAAAACTATCATATGTTTTATCAAAATCTTCAGATCCTAAAATCCATTTTTGGCACATCTCTCTTACTACCATTTCTATTTGTCCTTTTATTTTTTGCATTCTCTTGTTCTCAGCAGCAGTATATTTTATTTTAGGCATAGGTTCTACTATAAATCCTTCTTTTGTATACCATTCCATTGCTTTTATAGCTTCTGCATCTCCCCAAGCTTTTTCATATTCATAATCTTGAATCATTCCAATTCTAAATTGTGCTCCTTTATCTCTTAAAACTTCTAATGGAGTTTCTTTAGCATTGTTTAATACTTTGTCTGTAAAATATTTTTTTCCTTGTGCATCTCTTTCAAAAGTATCCCCTTCTATTCCCCAGTTAATTAACTCATATCCTTTTTCAGAGAACCAATAATCAAAGTATTTAATTATTGCTACTGGATCTTTTGTAGCCACTGTTATTCCCCAACCACCATTGTTAGTAGGACGTCCATCTGGAGCATAACGTTTTCCTTTATATAATGGTGGAGCAATTGGAACAAATTCAAATTTTTCCACTTTCTCTTTTAATGCTTTATCTTTATTATAAGAAGTTGTACTTGCAAACCAGTCAAATGTACTTCCTCCTAAATCATTTCTCAACATATAGTCTCTTGCTTGGAATCCTCTTGTAAAAATTTCTTGATCTATTAGACCTTCGGCATACCATTTGCTAACTTCTTTTACAGCTTCTTTAAATCTTTCTTCTTTAGGTCCATATTTAACTTTACCATTCTCTACATAGAATCCTGTTGAAGCACCAAATAATCCTAATAGTTCACTTTCAGCAAACTCTACAGTTCTTTCAAAATAAGGTACTTCATCATTTAATCCATTTCCATTAGGGTCTTGTGTTTTAAATGCTTTTAAAACTTTATAGAAATCTTCCATTGTATCAGGAACAGGTAAATTTAATTTATCTAACCAGTCTTTTCTAAGGAATAATCCTTGAGAAGCTTTCATATTATACCAGTCATAATAAGTTGGAATAAAATATATATTTCCATCAGCAGCTACTGCATCTTTTCTGTAACGTGGATATTTTTCAAAGAAAGCTTTTATGTTAGGTGCATGTTTATCTATTAAATCATTTAGTGGTAACATTCCACCTTCTATTCCTAAATCTTCTATTTTCTCAGAATAAGCTAGAGATATTATTTCTGGTAGTTCTCCAGAAGCTATTGCTAAGTTGAAAGCTTGAACTTCATCTGAAATATTTTTTGATCCTGCACTTTTTAATTTAATGTTAGTATCTTTAAACGCTTCTTGGAATACAGCCCATTTTTCATCAAAAACTTTTCCATTTAAAATAGCTAGTATAGATACTTCTGTCGGTTTTTTAGTAATTTGATATTCTTGACTAGCATTAGCAATTAATGATAAAGCTAGCACTCCTAATGTTGCTAATAGTTTTCTTTTCTTCACAATTAATCCCTCCAACGTCTTTTATATGTTATTTTTATTAATAAGATTATATATTAATTTTCTTATAAATTACCAGTAAATTCTCCAATCTGGTTTCATTATTCTTACTAAAGCTTCCATATAGAAATAATCTCCCCATATGCAACACTCATTTACTCCTGAACGGTGTGGTTTACTATATACTGCTTGTGTTAATAAACCATTTGAATATTCCATATTCTTAGTTGTATATTTTTCAATTAATGATTTCATTATTATATTTACTGCATTTTTATAAATTTTCTTATCTGGATCTGAGTCTGGTAGATATTTTAACATTTCTAACATTCCACAAACTGCTATTGCCGCTGCTGATGTATCTCTTTCTTCTCCAGAGTTGTCATCAAACATCAAATCCCAGTAACAAATACTATCTGCTGGCAATTTATTTAAGAAATAATTTGTTACTCTTTTAAATAAAGTTATAAATTTCTCATCTTTTAAATGATTATATGCTAATGGGAATCCATATACTCCCCAAGCTTGTCCTCTTGCCCATGCTGATTCATCCGATGCCCCTTGTGCTGTTACACCTTTTGTTGGCTTTCCTGTTTCTGGATCAAAGAAGAATGTATGATGTGTTGAACTATCTTCTCTTACTATTACATTTGCAGTTGTATTAATATGTTTAGTTGCTATCTCTCTATATTTAGGATCTCCTGTTACTTCTGTTGCCCAAAATAGTAGAGGCACATTCATACTACAATCTATTATCAATCTATATGCACTTGGATCATCTAAATCTCCCCAAGCTTGAATAAATTCTCCCTTTTCTTTAAATCTTCCTATTAAATGATTTGCTGCTTTTAATCCTGTTTCTTTTGCTTTTTCCCAACCTGTTATTTTATATCCAGCTACAGCTGATGGAGTGTATAAAAATCCTAAATCATGGTGATTAACTCCAACTTTATTATTTATTCTTTCATCAAATACACTTAATTGGTATAGAGCTAGATTTTTATATTTTTCATTATTAGTAATCTCATAAGCAAGCCACAACATTCCAGGCCAAAAACCACTAGTCCAATCATCTGTTTCTCTTCCATTTAGCATTTGTGGATAAATATTATTTACACTACAAGCTCTAGGAGTTGTATTTAAAAAAGTTTTACAATTTCCATCTATCTTTTTTAAAGCTTCATATAGTGCTCCATATAATGTTTCTTTTGATAACTCTACATCTTGTGAAAATCTTTCTCTTATTTCTTTAGTTAGTTCCATATTTATTTTGTGAAGTTAATCCTTAACAAACTTCACTTTCTCCCTTCTTATATTATTTTTATTTTAATTGTTATTATTCTTTTACTGCTCCTAAAGTAACTCCTTTTTTAAAGAATTTTTGTATAAATGGATACATTATTAAAATAGGAATTAAAGATAGTACTATAACAGCATATATAATTGTTTGTGGCGAAGTTAAACTCTGTGCTGTAATCATTTGACTTGCTTCCCCTGCCATATCTTTTTCTACTATTAATTTTTTTAAGAATACTTGTAAAGGCGCTTTTTTATCATCTACTAAAAGGATCATTGTCCAGAAATATCCATTCCATCTTGATACTGCATAGAAAAGTGATACTGTTGTTAATGCTGATCCTGATAATGGTAGATATATTTTTGTCATTATTTGAAATTGTGATGCTCCATCTATTCTAGCTGATTCCTCTAGTGATTTTGGAATAGCTTCAAAGAATGATTTTAAAATAATTACATTAAATGTATTAATTGCAAATCCAAGTATAATTCCAGTGTATGAATTTATCATTCCTAAGTCTCTAAAGTTTAAATATTTAGGGATCATTCCAGGATCAAACCACATTGTTATTATTACTAGAAACATCCAAAACTTTTTAAATTTTAAATCAGGTTTAGATAAAACATACGCTCCACTTACTGTAAAGAACATATTTACTATTGTCCCAAATACTGTTATTATAATTGAGTTCCAATAAGCTAACCAAATTCCCTCTAAATTCATAGCTGCTTTTATAGAAGATAAACTTAATCCTTTTGGTAAAAAAGTTACTGCTCCGATTTCTACAAGATATGGATTACTTATTGCTGCTGAAAATACATATATTATAGGATACAAAAACATTATCGCAAATATAGTAAGAAGTGTATAGTTAACTATATCAAATATCTTCTCATCTATTCCTACTCTTATTTTATTTTTCATATTTTCCCCCTTTTACCATAAACTTGATTGAGTAACTTTTTTACTCCACTTATTAGCACTATATACTAATATAAATCCAACTATTGCATTAAATAATCCAACTGCTGTTGCTAATCCAAAGTCTTGCATTAACATACCTGTTCTATATACATATGTACTGATTACATCTGCTGTT
>ERZ894240.499-NODE-499-length-38972-cov-91.195082_pt1 | contig 38972 bp, 39 predicted proteins | sample MGYA00380298_ERZ894240 | MGnify/ENA primary metagenome ERZ894240 (study PRJEB32331, sample SAMN06328419) | human gut metagenome | biome: human gut microbiome; feature: stool | host: Homo sapiens | collected 2014-06-27 ... | reverse complement strand
AGAAAAAAATGTTGATAATTAAGTTGAGTACTTGACAGGGTGCAGATCAAAATAAGTTTTTATTTCATATGCGATTTTTTTAAAAATGTGCTATAATAGAATATAAAGAAAATTATATTAGAAGAACAGGAGGGCTAAAAGATGAGTGATATCATATTAACTGTAGATAAGTTTGGTTTGAATATCAAAAATAGAACAGTTTTGCAAAACATATCTTTCAATGTAGAAAGAGGTGATTATCTAGCAATTGGAGGAGTTCCTGGTTCTGGAAAGAGTAGCCTTATTAAAAGTATGTTAGGTTTAATAACAACAGGTATAGAAGGTGAAATTGCTTACCATAATATTGGAAAGGATGAGGTAAGTTATATTCCACAAAATATTATGCAAACGAAAGAAGAATTTCCTGGAACAGCTAGAGAGATAGTTGCAATAGGAATGATTTCAAGAAACAGAGGAAAAATAATGGGAGAAAGTGATTGGGAAAAAGTAGATGATCTTTTAAGAGATATGGGGCTTTTTGAAGTAAGAGATAAAAAAATAAATAAATTAAATACCTTGCAACAATTAAAAGTTAATATGGCAAAACATATGATAACTGACCCAAAACTTCTATATATTGATAATCCTAGTTCAACATTAGATTTAAAAAGTAAAGTAAATTTTTATGAAACTGTAAAGAGAATATGTGATAATAGACAACTTACAGTTATATTTATAACTCATAATATAAAAGAGATTTCAAAATTTGCAAACAAACTTTTATTTTTAAGAAAAAAAGAGAAAGATTTCTACTTTGGAGATTGTGCTAATTTTATAAAGGAAAAAGAAAGTAAAATTAAATAGGAAAGGATTTAAAATGAAAAATAAGATTATTTGTTTTTTATCAGTGTTATTTTTAAGTGTCAGTATATATTCTAAAGATAAAATTAAAGTGGTAGCACCAGATGGACTTCCAGCTTTAAGTTTAATTAAGATGATAAATGAAGACTCTAAAATAGATGATATTGATATTGAATATAAAATTGAGAAGCTATCTGAATCTTTAGTTATGACTCTTATGAAAAAAGATGCTGATCTAGCTATAGTCCCATCAAATCTTGCTGGACAATTATATAATAAAGGTTTAGGATATAAAATTGGTGGTACAGTAGGTTGGGGATCTTTTTATGTAATTAGTAGAGAAAGTTTAAATTCTTTAAAAGATTTAAAAGGAAAAGAGATAGCGACAATAGGAAAAGGACTTACTCCAGATATAATTTTACAAACTCTTTTAAAGAAAAATGGTTTAGATCAACCTAAAGATATTAAAATTGATTATTTAAGTAGCGGAAACGAGTTGGCACCACTTTATTTGAGTGGAAAAAAAGATATTGTAGTAATTGCTGAACCTATGGCAAGTAAAATTCTTTCTAAAGATAAAAATAGCAAAGCTAATATTGAGCTTAATCAAGAGTGGAAAAATTTATTTGATGTAGCAAAGGGGTATCCACAATCAACATTAATAGTTTCAGAAAATATATTAAAAGAAAATCCTAGTTTTCTAAATAAGTTCATAGAAAAATTAAAAGAGAGCATTATTTTTGTAGAGAGTGATGATGTAAAGAGATTAGACTATATATCAAACGCTAAAATAACTTTACCCAATGATATTCTGGATAAAGCAATAGAGAAAGCTAATTTTAACTTTACAACTGCAGTGGAAGGAAAAAATGAATATATGATATATTTTAAAGAGATAGCAGAAAATAATAAAAAAGCTATTGGAGGAAAAATTCCTGATGAAGAGATATTCATATCAAAATAATTATCTTTTCTTATCACTAGTAATTTTTATTGGAGTATGGGAAATTATTGCAAGAATTGTTGGAAATTCAATGATTTTTCCAGATATATTAGATATTTTTAATTCTTTAGTTAATATTATAAAAAATAGAGATTTTTTAATAATACTTTTTAATACTTTAAAAAAAGCAACTATAAGTCTTGTGGTTTCATTTTTTTTAGGAAGTATGCTAGGAGTTTTATCATATAGATATAAATTTTTTTATCTAATATTTTTTCCATTTATTAACTTTATAAAATCAATTCCTACAATAGTAGTTATAATTTTAGTATTAATATGGAGCAAAGTAGAGTTTGTTCCATTTTTTGCTGGAATGATGATTGTTTTACCAATTATATATGAAAATATTCTAGGTGGGATAGAATCAATAGATAATGACTTAATAAAAATGGCGAAAATATATAATGTATCTAAATTTTTAATATTTAAGGATATTTATCTATCAGGAGTATATTTTTTCTTAGCTCCAAGTCTTTCAGCTATAATAGGGCTTACTTTAAAAGTGATAATAGCAGGAGAAGTATTGGCTCAAGATTCACTTTCTATAGGGGGAGAAATATTTATGGGAAAAATATATCTTGAAAGTGCTACTATATTTGCTTGGATAATTATAATAATTCTTGTAAACTTTCTAATTGAAATTACAATAAAAAATTTCAATTTAAAGCTTAATAGATGGAGGAAATAATAGTGTATCTAAAAAATATAGTGAAATCTTATGGAGATAAAAAAGTATTAGGTGGTATAGATATTAAGTTAGAAGAAGGGAAAATTACAGCTATTCTAGGAGAATCTGGCTGTGGTAAATCTACTCTTTTAAATATAATAGCTGGAAAGATAAAAGATTATAACGGGGAAGTTATATTTGAAAGGGAACATAAAAATGGAATTTCATATGTTTTTCAAGATGATACCTTAATTCCTTGGAAAAGTGTTTATGATAATATTAAATTTGTTTTAAAAGGAAAAGTTGAAAAAGCAAAAATTGATCAAAGGATAAAAAAATATTTAAGCATGGTTAATTTAGGAGGAAGTGAAAAAGAATTTCCTAATATGTTAAGTGGAGGAATGAAAAGAAGAGTTGGAATAGCTCGTGCATTTGCTTTTCCTTCAAATTATATGTTTATGGATGAGCCTTTTGAATTTTTAGATATAAAGATAAAAAATGAGATTGTTAAAGATTTAATAAAATTACAAGAATTAGAAAAGAAAACGATTATTTTAATTACACATGATATTGATACAGCAATAACTTTAGGAGAAAATATAGTAGTATTAGGAGAAAATCCGAGTGTAGTAAAATCTATTTTTACTAATGAATTTGCTTTAAAAGAGTGGATAAACAATGAAGAAAGAGAGAATTTTAAATTAGAAATAAAAAAATTATTCTTGTAAATAATTAGAATAAAAGGTATAATAAAATCTAATATTTTATTTAAGGAGAGACGAATTAATGATAAAAATAGGTAAAAGACAAAAAATGATAGTTGATAGATTTACAAGTGTAGGAGCTTATCTTACTGAGGTTGAAAAAGAGGGAGAGGAAATAGAGGATATAAGTATACTTCTTCCAAATAATGAATTAGAAGAAAGAGAGTTAAAAGAGGGAGACGAGGTAGAAGTTTTAATATATATGGACTCTGAAGATAGACCAGTGGCAACTTTTAGAAAAACTGAAGCTCTTGTTGGAACTTTAGCTAAATTAGAGGTTACAGATGTAAATCCTAAATTAGGAGCTTTTATGGATTGGGGATTAAAAAAAGAGTTACTTCTTCCTAGAGGACAACAAGAGATACAAGTTGAAGTAGGCAAAAAATATTTAGTTGGAATATATGAAGATAGTAAAGGAAGACTTTCAGCAACAATGAAAATCTATAAATTCCTTCTTCCATCGACTTCTATTAAGAAAAATGATATAGTTTCTGGAACTGTATATAGAATAGAGCCAAATATTGGAGTTTTTGTAGCAGTAGAAGATAGATATTTTGGACTTATTCCTAAAATTGAGTATTTTAAAGATTACAAAGTTGGAGATGAGATAGAAGCTAGAGTTATTAGAGTTAGAGAAGATGGAAAAATAGATTTAACACCGAGAGAGAGAGCATATATCCAAATAGACGAGGATGCTGAACTTATACTTGGTAAAATGAGATTGTTAGGAGATAGTTTTGGGTTCACTGATAAAAGTAGTCCAGAAGAGATTATAGATTACTTTAATATGAGTAAAAAAGCTTTTAAAAGAGCTATGGGAAATCTACTAAAAAATGGAAAAGTTGAGAAAAATGAAAAAGGGTATTATAGACTAGTTAAAAAGACTAAATAAAATAATTTTATATTTTTAGGAGGAAGTTATGATTAGTTTTGTACTTTATGTATTGCTTATTATAGGAATGTGGAAAGTTTTTGAAAAAGCAGGAGTTGCTGGCTGGAAATCATTAATACCATTCTATAATATATTTGTACTTATAACAAAAATAGCTAATAAACCTTGGTGGTGGTTTATTCTTATATTTATTCCAGTAGTGAATGTTATAGTTGTATTTTTAATAAATATAGCTGTAGCTAGAGCTTTTGGAAAGAGTTTTCTTTTTGGAGTAGGACTTGCTTTTTTAGGTTTTATTTTTTATCTAATTTTAGGGTTTGGAGATATAAAATATATTGGAACAGTAGAAGTTATAGATGATAAAGAAGATATATTATAAGTAAATAAAAAAGGTTCAAATTAAATTTTTTAATTTGAACCTTTTTATAATATTTTATTGGTTATTCTATTTTGTCTATTTTTTCAAAATAAAACATTTCTTTTTTACAATTTTCTTCACATTTATATAAAATTATACTTTCTTTCTCTATTTTATCTTTAGATATCTCATTTTTTCTTAAAGTAGTAACTTTTAATTTAAAAAATTTTTTTTCTTTTTTATTTATTTCCTCTTCTTCATCATAAAAAATATCAGCTTCAAAATTTTTAGGTGCTATTCCCATAAAATCTCTAAAATTAAAAAGAGCATTTTCAAAATTTTTATTTTTTAATACTTCAAATATAAAATTTCTTATATTTTTTTCAGAATATGGACTTCTATTGTAAACTAAAGCATCTAATCTTTTAGTATAAGAAATATTTTTTATATTTGTGATTCCTAAAGTAATATGAGCATCAGCTCCTATCATTTTTAATAAACTTAAAGGACGAGAATCATCCTTACCTTTTAAAACAACAATAGTTATATCTGGATATAATCTTTTTACCTTATGATAATTGCACATAATTTTATCATAATTTTTGTCACTTATAGTTAAAATTCCAACACCATTGATTGATGTAATCCAAGGGTCTATATAATTATATAAATCTAATTTATATTCTAAAGCAATTGAATTATCTTTAAGAAAATCATCAATTGTTTTTTCTTCAAAATTAAAATTTTCATATAGAGTATTTAATTTATTTACATCAAAATTTTCTAGATTTTTTATGGTTATAATACCATGTACTCCTAAATCATTAGCCAAATATTCCCTATCACTAAAAATAACTGTATTTTTTAGATAACCATATCTATTTTTTCCAAGAAAATATCTTTTTAATTCATCTAACATAGAAAAATTTTCGTCTAAATTATTCTTAAATTGCAAAAGAACTAAGTAATTTACATTAGAATTACTTAAAATTTCAGTTATAGAAGTTTTAAAATTTTCTTTATTTACTAATATTATTTTTTTTTCTTTTTTATTAACTTTTTCCATAAAAGCAACCTCTATCTTTTAATTAATACATATATATTATCATTTTTTGCTTAAAAATTGAATAAATATTTTGATTTTAAGGAAGAAAAAATCTCTGACAAAACTATACTTTTTTAATAAACTTTATGCTATAATAAAATTGGTGATGGAATATGGAGAAATTAAGAGAATATAAGGAAAAATTAGATAAAATAGAGGTAAGTTGTAGAATATGTCATGCTAAAATGTGTAATATTTGTCCTAACAATAAATTAAAAATATTTCTTAGAAAAGAGATAAAAAGTATAGAGAGAAAAAGTGATAAAAAAAATTTTTGGGACAAATTAAAAGAGATTATCAAATAAAATGTAGTAAATTTAATAAAAAACTTGAAATTTTTTTTAATTTGAAGTAAAATCCCTTTTAGGACTATATTTCTAGGAGGATTTTATGAAATTTTTACCAATCTGTTTATTATTTATTTCTAATATTTTTATGTCTTTTGCTTGGTATGGGCATTTAAAAAATACTAAAAGTGCTTTAATTTTTGCTATATTATCGAGTTGGGGAATAGCTTTTTTTGAATATTGTTTTTCAATTCCAGCTAATAGAATAGGTGCACAATACTTTACAGTAGCTCAATTAAAGATAATTCAAGAGGTTATTACATTGATAGTTTTTTCAGGATTTTCAGTTTTATACTTAAAACAAGAGTTTAGATTAAATTACATATATGCTTTCCTTTGTATGATAGGGGCAGTATATTTCATGTTCAAAAAATAATTTATTAAACTTTTATACAAACTACACTTAAAATTTTTAATTAAGAAAATAAGCGTAGTTTGTATTTTTTATATTAATATTTCAAAAATCATAGCTAAAGTAAGTAAAAAAAGAGCACTTGCTTTAAAAGTGCCCTTAATAAATATAGCTTAAACCTTATTAAAGTTTTTTAACTCTGCCAATTCCTCTTCTATGCTATCAATATTTGCCTTTTCATCATTAATAGCCATAGCCATAAGAGTTCCCTCAACTATTGGAGCATCAGCAATTTTAATTTTTGCTCTATCATAACTCTCATCAAGAAATTCCATAGCCATTTCACTATTTAAAATAGAACTTCCAATGTCACAGAATATTAAAACTCCCTCATTAGTATATGCTTTCTCAATAGCATCTTTTATTTTCATAGGGTCTGAACCTAGGTTTCCACCATCAGTACCACTACCATTGATTACAGGGAAATCATATTTTTTCATCTCATTACATAGCTCAATAACTTCATGAGCTAACTTTTCACTATGTGAAACGACTACTATTCCTACCATTTTTTCACCTCTATTTATTTAACTCTTCACAGATAGTTTTGATTATTAAGTATGAAGAAACAGATCCAGGGTCAAGATGTCCTATACTTCTTTCACCTAAATAACTTGCTCTACCTTTAGTGGCAATAATATCCTTTGTAGAGTTCATTCCAATTTCACCTTGAGTTAAAGCATCTTTAAAAGCTTCTTTAATATCCTTTCCACCTTCAACAGCAGATTTTAAAGCCTCATAAGCAGGGATTTGTGTATCTAGCATTGTCTTTTCTCCCTTAACTGCTTTACCTCTCATTTGAATACCCTTTATCATTTCATCCCAAATAGCCACTACATCATTTGCATCTATCTCATCCTTTTTCTTTAGGTAAGCAGTTGCTTTCATAAGAGCAGTTGCATATAATGCTCCTGATGCTCCACCAACATTTGACATAAGTAACATAGTCATCTTATTGAAGATGTCAGCAGGTTTCATATCAGCCATTTTTGGTAATTCAGCCTCAATCTTTTCAAAACCTCTAGCTAGATTTACTCCATGATCTCCATCTCCAATCTCTCTATCAAGATCAGTTAAATAATCTTTGTTTTCAATAATTGTGTCACTTACTTTTTTAATTATTTCTAGTAATTTCATCTATTTTCCTCCTAAAATCTTTTGAAAGCTGGAGTATCAGCTTTAGCTTTTAACATCTCTTTCATTTCATCATCTAGTTTAACAAGAGTGATTGAGAATCCTCCCATATCTAGTGAAGTCATATAGTTTCCAACTACTGTATCAAATACTTTAATATTTTTTGATGCAAGAACATCAGCAACTCTATTGTTGGTTATAAATAGCTCAATCAGTGTAGTTTCTCCAAGTCCGTTTACTAAAACAGCAACTTCATCATTTTCAGCTAGATTTGATTCAGCTAAAAGTTTATCTAATAAGTAATCTACATGAGCATCAGCACTTTGCATCTTTTCTCTATGAGTTCCAGGCTCTCCGTGAATACCTAATCCAATTTCAACTTCATCTTCAGGTAGTTCAAAACTCATTTTTCCAGTTGTAGGAACATAGCAAGGTTTTAGTGACATTCCCATAGTTTTAGTTCTACTTATAACTTTGTTTCCAAACTCTTCAAGTTTTTCAAGTGAATATCCTTTTTCAGCAGCAGCTCCAACCATTTTATGTACAAGAACAGTTCCTGCAATTCCTCTTCTTCCAACTGTATAAGTACTGTTTTCAACAGCAATATCATCATTAACTATTATCTTTCTAACTTCTATTCCTTCCATTCCAGCCATTTCAGCAGCCATTTCAAAGTTCATTACGTCACCACTATAGTTTTTAATGATAAGTAATACTCCAGCTCCACTGTCAACAGCTTTAATAGCCTCATAAACTTTATCAGCACTTGGTGATGTGAAAACCTCTCCAGCAACTGCAGCATCAAGCATTCCACAACCTACAAATCCAGCATGAGAAGGTTCGTGTCCACTTCCTCCACCACTGATAAGAGCAACTTTTCCCTCTTTTTTTTCTTTTCTAGCAATAACTGGTAAATCTTCTACTTGTCTTAATGAGTTAGGATAAGCTTTTAGCATTCCACTAACCATTTCATTTACAATGTTTTCAGGATTGTTAATCATTTTTTTCATAAAGTTTACCTCCGTGTATTTGTTATAAAAAAAGCTTAAAATAATCCTCCTGCATCTCTACAAGAAAATTATTTTAAGCCTCTCCATTCCACCTAGCTTTATTCAATTCTACAATAGAATTTTAATCTATTTTAATCCCTTTGTCAATAGGACTAAAACAACTGAAAGAACATTTTTAAGATAGTTAGAACAGTTACAATTAAAAATATAGGTTTTATAAATTTATTGCCTTTTAATATAGCACAGTGAGAACCGCATTGAGCCCCTAAAAACATAACTATTGAAATAGGGATACCATAGTTTAAAAGAATCTTTCCATTTGCTAAAAATACTAAAAATCCTGTAATATTCCCAGCCAGATTCAATATTCTAGCATTTCCATTTCCGTTAATAAAATCATATTTGAAAATTTTAATCAAGAAGAAAGCTAAAAAAGATCCTGTCCCCGGTCCTAAGAAACCGTTGTAAAACCCTATTACCAATGCCATAATAGCCCCTTGAATTAGATTTTTCTTAGTCAATCCCTCAAACTCATTTTCTTGCCCAATCTTCTTATTAAATAGAGTGTATAAAAATACCAACACAAGAGCAACAAAAACAATATAACTTATATACTCAGCACTTGTTCTTATAACAGCTTTTACCCCTATAAATGCCCCTGTAAAAGAGAAAGGAAGAAGATACTTCATAAGTGTCCAGTTTACCTTTCCAGAACGAGCATAGTTTATACTACTTCCTATACTAGAGAAAAGCCCTGACATCTTATTAGTTCCCAATGCTAGGTGTGGTGGTAACCCAGATGCCATATATGCTGGTAGAGTGATCAGCCCTCCTCCACCAGCAATAGAATCTATAAATGAGCCTAAAAAGCATAAAACTGCTAAAACTAAAAATTTTAATGTTAATAACTCCTCAAACATACGCCCCCCTAAAATCCTATAAATTCATAATACTTCTATGAACTAACTCACCATTGTTTTTTATTTTTAAAATCTCAGCAAGAATTTCAATAGCTATCTCTTCAGGTGTTCCATCAGAGATTTTTAAACCTATTGGAGCATAGATATTGTCACTCCATTCTCCTAAGTTCTCCTTTAAAGCAGTTATCTTTCTTCTACTTCCAATGATACCTATATATTTTGCCCCTCTATCTTTTACAAGAGTCAATACTTTTTCATCTAAAAGATGCCCTCTAGTGGCGATAACAATATATGTTTCCCCTGTGATAACCTCATTTTTTAAAATATCTTCAAAATCTCCTAAAGTTAATTCTGGGCAATCTTTTTTTAACTCCTCTCTATCATCTATAATCTTTGTGTTAAAACTTAGATTTTTACTGATATTAAAGATCTTTTGTCCTATGTGTCCAGCTCCACAAATCAAAAGTTTTGGACTTGGTGAAAAGATTTTAACAACTCCCTTCATATTTCCTCCACAATTCATTCTTAACTCATCATCAGTTGTAAGATTATATGAAAACTCTTTACAAATCTCATCTGTATCTAACATCTCTCTAGTTAGATTTATCAATTTATACTCAATATTTCCTCCACCAATAGTTCCGATTGTTGAGTCTTTAAAAATTCCCATAATAGTCCCAGCTTTACGAGGTGTTGAACCACTTGTTTCAGTTACAGTTACAAGTCCTGCCTTTTCTCCTCTATTTACCCTTTCGAATATCTCTTTTAAGATTTTCTCTTCCATATATTTATAACCCCTTTTTCTTCTTTAAATATAATATACTTTCTAATACTGCTCCACCAATATTTCTTGCTTTATCTGAAATGGTGAAACAGTTATCTTTTTCACTAATTCTAGGGTCAATATCAGCTATTTTTAAACCTTTTTTTACTTTATAACCATCTCTAATAATTCCACGTAACACCCCAGAGATTGAGGCATAGATCTCATTGTTACCAACTACTGCTATAACATCCCCCTTCTCTACTACATTTCCAATCTTTTCAATATTTGTAATAATTCCAGAGTAGTCACTATAAATTACACGTTCTATTCCAAAACCAGCAATAACTCCAGGAACCCCTGTATTTTCACTAGCTCTTCCCTCTTCAATAATTCTACCTAGGTTGTGTCCTCTCATTGTTTCAATTACAATATCCACATCTTCAGGAGCAGAGAATCCAGGACCTAGAGCAACAGTTATTGGTGCCATACTTCTTTTTGTACCAAAGTTTTGTTTAGCTAAGATACCATCTACCACTGCCAAAGGTTTTAATCTCTCAATCACTTTACCTCTTGAATCTATCATCACAGGTACAATATCACTATCCCAACAATCTTGAATCTCCTCATCATTGTCAACTAATCTAGCTTTTATCCCCTCTATTTCAATCTCTTTTTCATATACTGCTTCACAAAAAGCAACCTTTCTTCTAATAGCTGAGGGAGTTTCAGTTTCTAATACTAAGACTTTAAAACCACTGCGATACAATTTTTGTATAGCTCCACTAGCTATATCTCCCCCACCTCTAACTATAATAATATCATCTTTATTTCTCATAATTTGCCTCACTTTATAATTTATTCCTACTTAAAGGATAGTTTAGTTTTCATTTATTGTCAACTAAAAATAATATAAAAGGAAGGAGTTGGTTAATATTTTTTACAAAAATTTAACTAAAAATATATATTGAATTAACATAAAAAGTTTATAATAAATTAATGAAGGTTGACATTTAAAGTCCTTGTTATATTTTAATGTTATGTGATTTGATTGGCTTAACTAAAAAGGAGGTTACTACGACCTCCTTTTTAGTTAATATAATTATTTTAAAATTTTATAAATTTCCTCTATATTAAGATTTTCTCTTAAATGATTAGCAAGTTTATCATATTCTTTTTCTTTAAATTCAGAAAAAGAAAAATTATTATCTACAGGAGCAAGTCCTTTTCTCTCTCTTATATTATTTAAAAATTTTCTTGTAAATTCTCCGTTATCAAAAATTCCATGAATATATGTTCCAAAGGCATTGTCCTTAGCTATAAAAATTAAGTTATCTTCATTAGTTAAATTAACTTCATTTCCTTTGGTAACTCCTTGGTGAATCTCATAACCTTTTACAATTAAGCCATTACATCCTTTTAGTAAAGGTGATTCAATTTTAGATAGAGTTTTTTCTACTTGATGTGTGTATTTTATTTTTTCCATAGTTGTAAAAGTATCTAAAATTTCAAATCCAGCAGTTTTTTCTAAATTACTTTCAATATGATAAGGATCAAAAATTTCTTTTCCTAACATTTGGAATCCTCCACAAATACCTACAACTGTAGTACCTTTATTATGTAGTTCTCTAATTTTATCAAAAATTCCATTTTCTTTTAACATTTCTAAATCAGTTATAGTATTTTTACTTCCTGGTAGAATAATAATATCTTCATTTCCTAACTCTTTAACATCATAGATATAATTTAAAGCGACATCGGGATATTGGCTTAAAGCATCAAAATCTGTATAATTAGACATTTTATTAGTTCTAATAACACTTATATTTATATCTTTTTTCTCATTTGTATTAGTAGTTAATTTTTTAGCTAAAACATCTTCTTCTTCTATATTTAAATTAATATATGGAACAACTCCTAATACCTTAATATTAAATCCTTCATTTTGAAGTCTATCTTCAAATATTTTAATTCCTGGTTTTAGAAGCTCTACATCTCCTCTAAATTTATTGATTATTACTCCTTTAATTCTCTTTCTATCTTCTTCATCAAGAAGGGCGATATTTCCATATAGAGAAGCAAATACCCCACCAGTTTCAATATTTCCAACTAAAATAACAGGAGCATCAACAAGTTCAGCCATTCCCATATTTACTAGATCCCATTGACGAAGGTTAATCTCGGCTGGACTTCCTCCTCCTTCTAAAACACCTATATCAAAATTATCTTCTATTACTTTATAGTTTCTCTTTGCTATTTCTTTTAATTCAGTTGAATTTGAAAAGTAATCAGCAGCATTCATATTTTTAGATGGAATTCCCTCAATAATAATTTGAGAGTTGTTATCTGAATTTGGTTTTAAAAGAATAGGATTCATAAATGCTCTTGGGAGCTCTTTAGCAGCTTCAGCTTGAACAACTTGGGCTCTTCCCATCTCTAATCCATCAATATCAACAAAAGAATTTAATGCCATATTTTGTGATTTGAATGGAGAAACTCTATATCCATCTTGGGCAAAAATTCTACATAGTCCTGCTGTTATAATGCTTTTTCCAACAGAAGAACCTGTTCCTTGTATCATAACTTTTTTGTGCATAAAAAACACCTCGATTAAATAATTAGTACAATTTATGGTATCATAAATTCTATTGATATTTCAACTATAAATATATTAAAATAGTGTAATTTGTAGATAAAATACTTAAAATTATAAAGAATATTGACAATTTTTATAAAAACAGTTAAGCTTTAATAAAAGCCTATTTACAGGGGGAGAGTATGAAAAAATTGCTTAATATTTCAGATTTTCCAAATGATGATGAAAATTTGAGAATGATGGAGAAGTATCAAAAGAAATATAACTTTGATGGTTTTGAAATAATAAAATTTGATTTAGAAAAAGATAGTAGCAAATTAAAAGATAAAATTATAGGATATCATATGAGATTTTTTCCAATGTGGTTGGATATATATTTAGGAAAATATAATATGATAAAAGAGAAATTTTCAGATAAAATGGATAGATTTTATTGGTGTGGTGGGGATACTAAAGAAGATGTAATAACCTACTATAAAAAGGATTTACAACGTGCAAAAGAGTTAGGAGTTGAGTATGTTGTATTTCATGCTTGTTATGTAGATGATGATGGAAGTCTTACATACCAGTTTCCATATACAGATAAAGAGGTTTTAGAAGGGGTTGTCTCTCTTATAAATGATGTATTTAAAAATGAAGATTTTCAATTTACTCTTTTATTAGAAAATTTATGGTGGGCAGGATTAAAGTTAAACTCAAAAAGTGAGATGAAATTTTTATTAAATAAAATTGAGTATAAAAATATTGGATTTATTCTTGATACAAGTCATATGTTAAATACAAATTTTAATTTAAAAAATCTTGATGAAGGGATAGATTATATAATTGAAAATATTGATAAGATGGAAGAGTTAAAAAAATATATCTATGGAGTTCATTTAAGTTGGTCACTTTCTGGAGACTATGTTTCTAAGATGATAGAGAAACATAGAAAATCTCAAAAGGAAAGAGAAAAAGCTAAAAAGAAAATCTATGAATATGTTGGGCAGATAGATTACCACTATCCATTTGAAGATAATAGAATAATGAAGGTTCTTAATAAGCTTTCATTAAAATGGCTAGTCTATGAGTTTCTTTATTATAATGATGAAGAGTTAGAGGAGAAAGTAATTAAACAGGAGAAAATTTTTAGTTAAAGGTGAGGTAAGGTTATGAGAAAATTATTTGCAATAATAACTATTTTTACCCTTTCAATTGTAAGCTTAGGAAAGGAATATAAAAGAATAGCTTCAGGGAGTCCAGCAGTTAGTGAGATATTATATGAGTTAGGATTGAAAGATAATATAATTGCTATGGATAAAAACTCTGATGTAAAGGGGTTGGAAAATATTCCAAAAGTTAGTTTTTATAATATAAGTATGGAGGAGATGTTAGAGTTAAAAGCTGATTTAGTAATATTTTCAACTTTTAATAAGGCAGAGAAAAATAGTTTTGTAACTTTGATGGAAAAGAACGGAACAGATGTTATATATCTTCCTGATATTATTTCAATTGAGGATATATACACTTCAATAAGAGTGATAGGAGAGCAAACAGAAAGAGTTCCAGAAGGAGAAAAGGTTATAGCTAAAATAAAAGAAGATATAAAAAATATTACTGATAAAAGTGAAAAAATTGAAAAGAGGAAAAAAGTTTATTTTGAAATCTCACCATATCCAAATATGTATACTTTTGGAAAGGGGGTATTTATGAATGAGATGTTAGAGAAAGCAGGAGTTGAAAATATTTTCAAAGATCAAAAAGGTTGGTTTATTCCAAATTTAGAAGCAATAGCTGTAAAAAATCCAGATCTTATATTTACAAGTACTTATCAGCTAGATAATCCAATAAAAGAGCTTGAACAAAGAGAAAATTGGAGAATTATCAAAGCAATTAAAGAGAAGAAGATTTATCATATCGAAAAAGAGGTTGTAAGACCATCAGTAAAGGTTGCTGAGATGATAAGGGAGATTTTTGAAATAAGTTATCCTGAGTTAAAAGATTGACAAAAAACTAAAAAAGCCCCCTTGAGAGTGAGAGCTTTTTTAGTAGAAATTAAATGTAATTCAAGGAAATGTCTTATGACAACTTTATTATAGCATATTTCTATTTAATGTCAACAAATATTTTGTTAAACAAAACATATTTTTTTAAAGATATTTTAATATTGTATTAAAATTATCTAAAATTGAATAAAAAATTTTTTATTAATTGTAGAAAAATATTAATTATTAAATTAATTAAAAGTAGTAAAATAGCTTATGTTATAGAATATAAAAAAGAGATAAGCTCAACAACTACGCTTATCTCTTTTTTATACGAATAGTTAATTAAAAATACATTTCACCATAAAGGAAAGGATTAACTTATAGTAACATTTTATTTATAAAATGTCAACAAATATTTTGTATTGCAAATAAAATTTTATTTAAAGCATTGTAGGAGGGGTTAAAAGATGAATAGAGATTCTTCAATAGGTATTTTTGATTCTGGAATAGGTGGACTGACGATTTTGCAAAAAATAAGAGAGTTATTGCCTAGGGAGAATATAATATATTATGGAGATTGGAAGAATAATCCATATAGTGAAAAAAGCAGAAAAGATATACAAGAATCTAGTGTCAATATAATGGAATTTCTTTTAAAAAATAATTGTAAAGGGGTAGTTATAGCTTGTAGTATATTTTCAGCTGCATCTTTAGAATTTCTTAGAAAGAGATACAATATACCAATTATTGGAATGATAGATGGAGGAGTAAATGCTGCTGTTTTAGAGAGTGAGAATAAGAAGATTGCAGTTATGGGATCAGATTTTACAATAAATTCTAATATCTATAAGGAAAACATTCAAAAAATCTGTCCTAATGCTACTGTATATCAAATTCCATGTAAATCTTTATGTACAATGCTAGAAAAAGGTTGGGAGAATTATGAAAATAGATTGGATATATTAAAAGGATATTTAGAAGGAATTCCAAAAGAGGTAGACACACTGATTTTAGGAGGAACTCATTATCCATTTATATTAAATGATATAAAAAAATTTTTCAGCAAAAAGATTGTAGACTCATCAATTGAAAGTGTAATAGAGCTTTTTAGAGTTTTAGGGCAAAAGGATTTATTAAAAGAGGGGAATAAAAAAGGAAGAATAGAATTTTATATAAATGGAGATAGGGATGAGTTTAAAAAAGTTGCCAGAAGATTATTTGAGGAGAAAGATTTAAGAAATATGTTTTTAATTTATTAAAAATACTTGTATTAGATTGAAAAAAGGGATAAAATAACAAAGTACATTACTAATATGGAGGAATTAAAATGAATTCTGAAAAAACAGCAGAAGAGAATTTAAAGATGCTGCAAAAAGGAAGTGGAAAACTCTATCTCCTTTGTTTAATAGTAGGGGCTTTGACAGGGTTTACAGTTTCTGTATACAGATGGGGGCTAAATTGGGCAAACCATCTGAGAATGACTCTTTTCGGAAGAGATGAATTAGACCATCCTATGGTTTTAATAGGAGTATGGGCTGTTTTTATAGCAATAGGTTTACTTGTTGATTTTATTGCTAAAAAGTTTCCTAAAACTTCAGGAAGTGGAATTCCGCAAGTTAAGGGAATAATATTAAGACAGCTAGATTATGGAAAGTGGTTTTGGGAATTAGTAGCTAAATTTGTTGGTGGATTATTGGGAATCGGTTGTGGACTTTCTCTAGGGAGAGAGGGACCGTCTGTACAATTAGGGTCATATATAGGTTATGGTGCTACAAAACTATTTAATAGAAATTCTGTGGAGAAGAAGTACTTAGTTACAAGTGGAGCTAGTGCAGGGCTTGCTGGGGCTTTTGGGGCTCCTCTAGCTGGGGTTATGTTTGCTCTTGAGGAGCTACACAAGTTTATATCTTCAAAACTTCTAATCTGTACTTTTATGGCTAGTATAGCCTCAGACTTTGTAGGTAGAAGAATGTTTGGTATGCAAACTGCCTTTGATCTATCTATCGGTTATCCTAAGTCAATAAGTCCATATCTTCAAGTTATATTATTTGTGCTATTTGGAATTTTAATAGCTTTCTTTGGAAAACTTTTCACAATGACACTTATCAAAGTACAAGATGTTTACAAAGGGGCTAAACTTCCAAGATGGGCAAAGGTTTCATTTGTAATGACAACTTCATTTCTATTCTGTATGTTCCTACCAGAGGTAACAGGTGGAGGGCATGAGCTTGTTGAGGAGATGGCTGGAGGAAATAGAACAATTCAACTTTTAATAGTGATATTTATTATAAAACTTCTATTTACTGCTATATCTTATGCAACTGGTTTTGCTGGAGGGATTTTCCTACCAATGCTTGTCCTTGGGGCAATTCTTGGAAAGATCTATGGAATGGTATTAGTTGATCTGTTAGGTGTTGGTAGAGAGTTTATACCTCACTATATGGTACTTGGAATGGCTGGATACTTTGTGGCTGTTGTAAGAGCTCCTATAACTGGAGCTGTACTAATACTTGAAATGACTGGAAACTTTGACCATCTTTTAGCTTTGGTACTTGTTTCTGTAATAGCTTACTATATAACTGATCTTTTAGGACTTGAGCCAATCTATGAAATTCTTTATGAAAGAATGGCAAAAGATGTTGAAGTAAACAAAGTTGAAGAGAGTAAGAAAACAATTATCTCTATTCCTGTATCTGGTGAGTCTGAACTTGATGGTAAGAAAATCTCAGATATTAAGTGGGCAGAGGATGTGTTAGTTGTTGCAATTGTAAGAAGTGAGCATGAGTTTATACCTAAGGGGAACACAGTAATTGAGGCTGGAGATGTATTGACAATACTGTTGCCTGAAAGAAAGGTTCACTTTATGAAAGAGGAACTTTATAAAATGGGGACAAATTAAAAAAATTATGATTTAAAATATAAAAATAAGAACCAGTTTATTTAGATGAATAAGCTGGTTTTTTATTTACTTTAAATATTATAAAAAAATTTAACTGACAATAAAACAATTTGGGATGATATAAATTAAGAGTTTTAACTTTTGTAAATAAGCTAAATAAATTTTAGTATTTGATAATTATTTATGATATAATATTGAGGGAAAATAAATGAGTTGTGGAGGAAATAGATGAAGAAAGCTGTACTTTTAGATACAAGTGCAATAATGTATAGAGCATATTTTGCAAATATGAATTTTAGAACCAAAACAGAACCTACTGGGGCAGTATATGGCTTTACTAACACTCTTTTAAGTATTATAAAGGAGTTTTCACCAGATTATATAGGAGCAGCTTTTGACGTTAAAAGATCTTCATTAAAAAGAAGTGAAGTTTATAGTGAATATAAAGCACAGAGAGAAGCTGTACCTGAAGACTTATTGGTTCAAATTCCTAGAATAGAAGAGGTACTTGATTGTTACAATATAAAAAGATTTAAAATAGAAGGATATGAGGCTGATGATGTTCTTGGAACTCTAGCTAAAAAACTTTCAAATGAAGGAATTGAAGTTGTTGTAGTTACAGGAGATAAGGACTTAGCTCAAATTCTTGATAAAAATATAAAGATAGCTCTTTTAGGAAAAGGAGAGGGTGGAGATAAGTTTAAAATTATTGAAACTGATGAAGATGTTATTGAATATTTAGGTGTAGTTTCAAAGAAAATACCTGATCTCTTCGGACTTATTGGAGACTCTAGTGATGGAATACCAGGAGTTAGAAAGATAGGACCTAAAAAAGCTATACCAATGCTTGATAAATATGGAAATTTAGAGGAAATCTATGAAAATATAGATAAACTTACTGAACTTCCAGGAATTGGGAAATCTTTAGTAAATAATATGATAGAGGATAGAGAGATAGCTTTTATGAGTAGAGATCTAGCCACTATTGAACAAGATATTCCTATTGATTGTAATGGAGAGTTTTTAGAGTACTCTCTTGATAAAGATAGATTAGCTGAGCTATTTAGAACACTTGAGTTTAGAGTGTTAATAAAAAAACTTGAGCTTGAAAATTTTGGAGCAAAGGAGAAAAAAGAAGAGGTTGTTACTAATTCATCACCACAATTAGGGCTTTTTGGTAACTCACAAATTGGACTTTTTGATAATGTTCAAAATGATGAGATAGTTTTATCTAAAGAGAGAGAGTTTGTAATTGTAGATGATGAAGAAAAATTAAAAAAAATGGTAGATAAACTATCTAAAGAGAAAAGATGTGCTTTTTACTATACAACTACTGGACTTGGAATCAGTAGTGTAAAAGATGATTTCTATCTTCCATTGAAACATACACCACTATTTCATAAAAATATAGATTTTCATCTTGTGAAAAATTTCTTTGAAAACTCTGAGATTAAATTTATCTCATATGATTTTAAACCTTTCTTAAATGAGGGAGTTAAAATTAAAAATATGGATATTGATTTAATGATAGCTTATCATCTGATATCTTCACAAACTAAAGAGGGTGTTGAAATTCCATTGGAGCATCTTTCAGGAATAGAATTAGAAAGTTATGCTGATAAATTTGGAAAGGAAAAAGCTGAAAATCTATCTACTGAAGAGTATGGAAAGTTTATTATTGAGAGAAGCAAAGGAATACTAGAAACTTATGATATAGCTTTGGAGGAGATAAAGGGGAAAAATCTTCTTGAGGTTTTAGAAAAAACAGAGATGCCTCTAATTAAAGTTCTTTCAGCTATGGAAGTAAAAGGTATTAAAATTGATCCTGTATACTTTGCTAACTATCAAAAGGAGCTTGAAATAGCTATTGATAAATTACAAAAGAAGATTTTTGAAATAGCTGGAGAGGAGTTTAACCTAAATTCACCTAAACAACTTTCGGAAATTCTATTTTTAAAATTAAATTTAAACCCTACTAAAAAGACAAAAACAGGATTATCAACAAATGTTGAAGTTCTTGAGGGTATGAAAAATGATGGAGTAGAGATAGCTGAATATATTTTAGATTATAGAAAGTTATCTAAATTGAAAAATACCTATGTTGATGCACTACCAAAATTAGTAGATGATAATAATAGACTTCATACAACTTTTAATCAAATAGGAACTACAACTGGTAGATTATCATCTTCAAACCCTAACTTACAAAATATCCCTGTAAAAACAGATGAGGGAATTAAGATAAGACAAGGATTTATAGCTGAAGAGGGAAATCTTTTAATGGGTATAGACTATTCACAAATTGAATTGAGAGTTTTAGCAGAGCTTTCAAAGGATGAAAATCTTATATCAGCTTATAAAAGAGGAGAGGACCTTCATAAGGTAACTGCTAAAAAGATTTTTGAACTTGGTGAAGATGAAGAGGTAAGCCGTGAGCAAAGAATAATAGCAAAAACTATTAACTTTAGTATCATTTATGGTAAAACTGCCTTTGGACTTTCAAAAGAGTTAGGAATCACTCAAAAAGAGGCAACAGAGTATATTAATAGATATTTTGAACAATATCCTAAAGTAAGAGAGTTTGAAAAGAAGATTATAGAGTATGCTGAAAAATATGGATATACTGAGACTTTCTTTGGTAGAAGAAGAATTATTGAGGGTATAAGTTCAAAGAATAAGAATATAAAAAATCAAGCTGAAAGAATGGCTGTAAATAGTGTAATTCAAGGAACAGCTGCAGAGATTTTGAAAAAGGTTATGATTGAATTATATAAAGTACTTGAGGGAAAAGAGGAAGAAATTAATCTATTATTACAAGTACATGATGAACTTATATTTGAGATTAAAGAGGAAAAAATCGAGGAGTATAAAAAGATAATAGAGGATATAATGAGAAATGCTGTTAAATTTGATGATGTACTTCTTGATATCAATACAAATATTGGAAAAAACTGGGCTGAAACAAAGTAGAATGAGAGGTATATTAGAAGATGTCTTACACTTTTAAGGTAAAACAAGAGATATTGACTAATGAAATGGTTACTGATATGGAGAAAATGGCTGAATTATCAGGAATACTCCTAAGTAAAGATGCTATTTTTAAAGATAAAATTGAACTTAGATTAGAAAATATATCTCTAGCTAAAAGAGTATACAAATTTTTAAAGGAACTTACAAATTTAAAAATAGGTATAAAATATGTTACAAGTAGAAGACTTGGTGAGCATAATATATATATTGTTACATTGGAAAGACAAAAGGGATTTAAAGATTTTATTGAAAAACTTAATTTATCAACACCTTTGATATTAGCAAGTGAGGAGATTTTAAAAGGATTCATTAGAGGGATATTTTTAGCTTGTGGATATATTAAAGATCCTGCCAAAGAGTATGCTTTAGATTTCTTTATAGATAATGAAGAGGCAGCAGAAAGATTGTATGAGATATTACAAGCTAAAAATAAAAAGGTTTTTAAAACACAGAAGAGAAATAAACCTCTTGTTTATCTGAGAAATTCAGAGAATATCATGGATATAATGGTTGTTATAGGTTCTATTCAGGCATTTTTTAACTATGAAGAGATGACTATGATAAAGGATCTTAAAAATAAAACTATTAGAGAGATGAATTGGGAAGTTGCCAATGAAACAAAAACTTTAAATACAGGTAATAATCAGATAAAGATGATAAACTATATTGAAAATACAATAGGGTTAAATAATATGAGTTCTGTTTTAGAAGAAGTTGCAATCATTAGATTGGACAACCCTGAGAGTTCTCTTCAAGAAATTGCTGAAATAATAGGAATTTCAAAGTCAGGAGTAAGAAACAGATTCAGGAGAATAGAGGAAATATATAATAAGCTTTTAGAAGAGGAAGAAAAAGAACAGGGGTAAACCAAGATGAAAGTAATTAAGGATATATTTGAAACAAATGAGATTTTTGAAAATAGTTACACAGCTATTGGAACTTTTGATGGACTACACTATGGACACCAGCAACTTATAAAGGGAGCTATTGAAAAAGCTAGAGCAAATGGAGGAAAATCAGTTGTATTTACCTTTGCAAATCATCCTATGGAGATAATAAATATTGATAGAGCACCTAAGAGTATAAATACTATTGAGGAAAAGATCTATCTATTTGAAGAGATGGGAATAGATTATCTTATTTTGCAACCTTTTAATAAAAAATTTGCTGATTTGACAGCAATTGAATTTGTAGAAATTTTAAAGAATAAGGTAAATAGTAAGGAACTTTTTGTAGGTTTTAACTTCTCTTTTGGAGAGGGAGGAAAGGCTAAAACTAAAGATCTTATTGAACTTGGAGAGAGTATGGGAATGAAAGTAAATGAGATTCCTGCTGTATCTATTGATGGAGAGATTATTAGTTCTACATTGATTAGAAAAAATCTTCAAAAGGGACATTTTGAAGAGGTAAATAAGTATCTAGGGCACAAGTTCTTAATAATTGGAGAGGTTATCCATGGAAAGAAAATAGCTAGACAACTAGGATTCCCAACTGCAAATATAAAGATGGCAAATAGATTATATCCACCTTTAGGTATCTATGGAGCTACTTTAAAGATAGAAGGGGAAAATATCAAAAGATATGGAGTTGTAAATATTGGAGTAAATCCTACATTAAAGCCAGGTGAAAGAAGTGTAGAAGTTCATATTTTAGACTTTGATGGAGATATTTATGGAAAAAAAATCTATGTAGAAGTTATGAAGTTTATGAGAGAGGAAAAGAAATTTAACTCAATAGATGAACTTAAAAAGGTAATTGGAAATGATGTAAAAAATTGGCAGACATTTGTAAAAGTGAGGAAAAATGGATATTGTTCTAAAGATAGATAATTTTGAAGGACCTCTTGATCTGCTTTTACATCTTATTGAAAAAAAGAAATTAAAAATATCTGAAATTAAGATTTCACAAATAATTGATGAATATCTTTCAGTGCTTGAAAAGGCAAAAGAGGAAAATTTTCATATAATGGTAGAGTTTCTTGTGGTAGCCTCTGAACTTTTAGAGATAAAAGCCTCAACTTTACTTAGTATAAATAGAGAGGAAAATAAGGAAAAAGAGTTGAAAAGACGTCTTGAAGATTATAAGTTATTTAAAGAGATAGCTTTAAAAATTGGAGAGATGGAAAATGAGTATAATATATCTTACTCTCGTGGAGAGGGAAGAAAAATAATAAAGAAAACAGCTAAAGAGTATGATCTATCTAAATTAAAAGCTGGAGATCTATATAATGCTTATATAAAATATCTGAAAAAAAATGAAGATAGTGAGTTTATGGAGCTTCATTTAGAAAAAAATTATACTCTTAAAGATGAGATGGACAGTTTATATATTAAACTTTACTCTCAAAATAGAACTTTTGACTCTCTTTTTCAAGAGGCTGAAAATAGAATGCACCTAATTTATATTTTCCTTGCTATTTTAGAGTTATATAAAGATGGGCTAATCTTAATTGAAGATAATGTGGTAATGAAGAGAGAAAAATAATTAATAAGATAATGAGGAGTTTTTAATGTTTAAAAGTGGACTTCTAGTGATGATAATAACAATGGTAAGTAGAGTATTAGGACTAGTTAGAGCTACAATTATAGCATATTATTTTGGAGCTTCTAGTGCAACAGATGCTTACTTTAGTGCCTTTAAGATAAGTAATTTCTTTAGGCAACTTTTAGGAGAGGGAGCTTTAGGAAGCTCCTTTATACCTCTTTACAACGAGAAAGTTGAAATAGAAGGAGAGGAGAAGGGAAAGGAGTTTATATATTCCATTCTAAATTTAATTTTTGTTTTTAGTACTATAATAACTTTATTAATGATAATTTTTTCAAATGGAATTATAGAACTTATAGTAAATGGATTTCCAGTTGAAACTAAGATATTAGCATCAAAACTTTTAAAGATAATGTCTGTGTATTTTATTTTTATTAGTTTATCTGGAATGATATGTGCTATGCTTAATAACTTTAAGCAGTTTGCTATACCTGCATCTACATCTATATTTTTTAATTTAGCTATAATAGCAGCATCAATGTGTTTTAGCAAAACTTTTGGTATAGATGCTCTAGCTTATGGAGTAGTGGTAGGGGGATTATTTCAATTTTTAGTGGTTCTTCCATCATTTTTTAAAATTGTAAAAGGATACTCTTTTAAAATAAATTGGAAAGATCCATATTTAAAAAAAATATTTATAATGATGTGCCCTATGCTTGTTGGAATAGTTGCAAGACAAGTAAATACAATAGTTGACCAAGTTTTTGCCTCTTATCTTCAAGAGGGAGGGGTTACAGCTCTTGAAAATGCTACAAGATTATATTTACTACCTGTAGGAGTTTTTGGAGTGTCAATATCAACAGTTATCTTTCCAGTACTTTCAAAAGCTGTAGCAAAAGATGATTTAAAAACAGCAGAGGACAATATAGTTAAGGGATTAAATATCCTACTATTTTTAATAATTCCATCAACAGCAGTTCTTACATTTTATGCAACTGATGTTATAAGATTAACACTGTCATATGGTAAATTTGGAGAAGAGGCAGTAAAAGTTACCTCAGAAGCACTGCTTTATTACTCATTAGGACTGTATTTTTATACTGCAATCTACCTTATGACAAGAGCTTTTTATAGTATGAAAAATAGTGCTTATCCAGTAAAATTTTCTATGATATCTATTGGTATAAACATTATTTTAAATTTTCTATTTATAAAACCATTGGCATATAAAGGTTTGGCACTTTCAACATCAATAGCATCAGGAGTGAATTTTCTTTTATTACTATTTGTATTTAGACATAAATATATTAACTTCTCATTAAAGAGATCTTTTATATTTTTAATAAAAGTAACTTTAACTACTATTATTGCATTGGTAGCTAGTTGGTATATTTCAAATATTATTTTAAAATTAATTGTATTTTCAGCAGTTTATATGATCTTTTGGGCAAAATCTCTATTAAAAAAGAAAATGGAAGTGTTTTAGATGGAGAAAAAGTATAATTATTGTATTTATACTCCTCAAGATGTTGCAAAAGAGATGGTAAAAAAGGCTTTAGATAATTATTTTAAATCAGGGAGAAGTGAAGAAAAATTAAGAAAAATTAGGATAGGAGATCTTTCTTGTGGAAATGGAAATCTTTTATTAGAGGCTTTAGAAGAAGTTTTAATATTATCTAAAGAGATAGTAGGAAAATATATTTACTTAAAAGAATGGATAACAGGCTTTGATATAAATAGTGAGGCTGTTAAATTAACAAGAATAAAAGGTAGAGGACTGTTAAAAAAATATGGAGTTAATGGAGAGATAAATATTTTATGTGAAAATTCTTTGCAAAAAGAGGATATAAAATTTAATATTCTTTTAGGAAATCCTCCATATTTAGGGGAGAAAAATAATAAAGCCCTTTTTCAAGAGATAAAAAAAACAAAGCTTGGACAGAAATATTATGAGGGAAAAATGGATTATTTCTATTTTTTTATTGAGAAAGGTATTGAGCTTTTAGAGGAGAAAGGAACTCTTGTATATCTTACAACTAATTATTGGTTAAGAGCTGATGGAGCTAAGATTTTAAGAGGCACAATGAGAAAAAATGGAGAATTTATATCTATTAAAAACTATGACAACTCACTTTTTTGTAAAGCTACTGGACAACATAATATAATTTTTACTTGGGAAAAAAATCTAACTGAAAATAGAAAAATAGAGGTTCAACTTCCAGAAAAAAGTTTTTATATAGATAGTGAATATCTTTATGATGAGAAGGAAAAAATTCTTTTAGCTGATGAAGAAACTCTCAAATTTAACAATAAAATATTAAAAAATTCTAACTTTTTTTTAAAAGATCTTGTAAATATAAATCAAGGTATAGTTTCAGGTTTAGATGAAGCATATATTTTTGATGAATATAAAGAGGAATTTAAAGGATATTTAAAACCTTTTTATAAAAATAAAGATATAGGAAAGTATACTACAGAGAAGAATAAATTTTGGATATTGTATTTAGATAGTAAAACTGTACCAGATGAAAAAGTTTTAAACCATTTGGAAAAATATAAGGAAAAACTTTCTAAACGAAGAGAAGTAACCATAGAAAGAATAAAATGGTGGGAGCTTCAGTGGGCAAGAGAAAGAGAAATCTTTTTAAAACCTAAAATTCTTGTAAGACAAAGATGTAAAATAAATCAATTTGCTTATGATGAAGGGGAATTTTTTGGAAGTGCTGATATCTATTTTATAACTAATAACGATAAAAATATCAGTTTATTTTATATTCTTGGATATATAAATTCAGAAGTTTTTTTGCAATGGTTTAAATATAATGGTAAAATAAAAGGGAAGAATTTTGAGTTTTACTCTACTCCATTAAAAGAGACACCAATATATTATCCAGAGGATAAAGGTGAGATAGAGTATATTGAAAAGCTTGTAAAAGAGCAAATAATTAGTTTTTCAAATGATAGAGAGAAACTAATAAATAGTTTTTTTAAAGATAAAGTATTAGAAAAGTAGTATTAATAAAATTAATGTAAAGGAAAAAGAAACGAGGTGGTTGGAATGACAGATTCATCAAATAGAAAGAAAAAAGTAGGGTTACCTCCAGGGAGTATAGTTTATACAGGAGAGAATCCTAAACATAAAATTTCTATTGAAGTCTTTTCATACAACGACAGTGTAATAAAAAAAGAAAATTATAGTGAAGATGAGGAAATAGATTTTGATACTAGTTTTAGAGGAGTTACTTGGGTAAGTGTAGATGGGATACACAATATTCCTCTATTAAAAAAAATTGGAGAACAATTTGATTTAGATAACCTAGTACTAGAAGATTTAGCAAATAGTACTCAAAGGGCTAAAGTTGAAGAGAGAGAAGAGTATATATTTATAGTTATGAAATTGTTAAAACTTAATCTTATATCTAAAGAGATAGGTTATGAGCAAGTTTCGTTTATTTTAGGAGAAGATTGTTTGCTAACTTTCCAAGAGAGTCCAGGAGATTTCTTTGATGGAATAAGAACAAGAATAGAGGCTCATAACTCAAAGATGAGAAAGAAAAGCGTAGGTTATCTTGCTTATACAATAATAGATACTATAGTTGATAACTATTTTATTGTGCTTGATGAAGTGGAAATGGAGATAGATAGATTAGAAGCTAAGGTTATAAATGATTCTGATAAAGAGGATCTTCAAAATATAATGACTTTAAAACAAAAGGTTACAACATTAAAAAGAACAATTGGACCTATTAGAGAGTTAATTGCTAAACTTCAATCTAAGGGTATGACAGAATATTTTAATGAAGATATTAAGATTTATTTGACAGACTTATTTGACCATGGGACTATAGTTTGTGATACACTTGATATTTTAAATAGTAGGGTTACAGAGCTTATTCAACTTTACCATTCAACTATTAGTAATGGAATGAACGAAGTAATGAAGATACTTGCTATTATTTCAACTATCTTTATGCCTTTGAGCTTTCTTGCGAGTTTATATGGTATGAACTTTAAGTATATGCCGGAGCTTGAATGGAAAGAGGGATATTATGCTGTTTTACTATTGATGTTCGTTTTAGTCTTAGGAATGTTGACATATTTTAAAAGAAAAAAATGGTTGTAGGAATAGGAAAAATAACATATAATCTAATAAATATAAATGTACTTGGGAGGAAAAATGGGATTACTATCAATGTTCAAAAAAAGTAATGAAGAGGAATATTTAAAGAAAATTTCAAAATTAGAAGAGACAATTAGTATAAAGGATAAAGAGATAGCAAATCTTGTTAATGAAGTAGAATCATTTAATAAATTTACACCAAGACAATTAGAAGTGTTTGAAAAAAATTTAAAGGAAAATAGGGAAGAGATTCAAAGGTTAAAAAAATATCTAGTTGCTTATTGTATCCCATATAATTGTAAAGAAAAATACACTTATAAAATAGAAGTAGAAAAATTTTTTGCATCTAGTAGATTTCAAGAGTTAAATAGTTATTTAGAGGAAAATAATATATTATATCTTCAAGATCTTACTTTGGAAATCCTTGAGGAACTTTTAGGAAAAATTAAAAATATTGATGATGCTAAGAAAAAATATGGGGAATTTTTAGATAAAAAAATGAGTTGGGATATTGTAACTCAATTAAATAAAGGTGAAAGGATAAGTAAAATTTATAGTAAAAACAGAAAGTTTATAAATATTTTAGGTGAAGAGTATATTGAATTTATGGATGACCTAAAAAATTATAATTTTGATAATTTAGTTGATAGTGGTTTTTCAACTGAACAGATAAAAGAGTTTAGAGATAAAAGAGATGAATATTATTTAGATAAAAGAGTACAAAAGTAATGGAGGCTAAAATGAAAAATATACTTCTTGGAGTGACTGGTGGGATAGCTGCTTATAAATCTGCTAATATTGTGTCTATGTTGAAGAAAAAAGGGTACAATGTTAAGGTTATAATGAGTGAAAATGCCACTAAAATAATAACTCCACTTACATTGGAAACACTTTCAAAAGAGAGAGTTTATGTTGATATGTGGGATAAGACTCCACACTTTGAAGTTGAACATATATCTTTAGCTGAATGGGCAGATGTAGTTCTTATTGCTCCTGCTACATATAATATAGTTGGAAAAGTAGCAAACGGAATAGCTGATGATATGTTGTCAACTGTTATTTCAGCTACAACTAAGCCTGTATTTTTCGCATTGGCAATGAATGTAAATATGTATAATAACCCTATTTTAAAGGAGAATATTAATAAACTAAAAAAATATGGGTATAGATTTATAGACTCTGATGAGGGATTTTTAGCTTGTAATGTAAATGCTAAGGGAAGATTGAAAGATGAGAAAGAAATAGTAAAAATTATTGAAGATTATCTTCAAGAGGAGGAGTTAGATAGAATTTTGGCAGGAAAAACAGTTCTTATTACAGCAGGAAGAACTGAGGAAGCTATTGACCCTGTAAGATATATATCTAATCGTTCTAGTGGACAAATGGGGTATTCGCTTGCAATAGCAGCTAGAAAACTTGGAGCAGAAGTAATATTAGTTTCTGGTCCTACTGAATTTTCTCAACCTGAAGGATTAAAGAAATTTATAAAAGTTAGAAGTGCTCAAGAGATGTATGAGGCAACTATTAAAGAATTTTCACAAGTTGATATAGCAATAGCTTGTGCAGCAGTTGCTGATTATAAGCCTAAAAATTATTCTACTGAAAAGATTAAGAAAAAAGATGGAGATATGACAATTGTTTTAGATAGAAATCCAGATATACTTTTTGAGATGGGAAAATTGAAAGATAAGCAATTTTTAGTTGGTTTTGCAGCTGAAACAGAGAATATTATAGAGAATGCCATTGGAAAATTAAAAAGAAAGAATTTAGACATGATTGTAGCCAATAATGCTTCTAATATGCAAAAAACTACAAATCAAATTAGAATAATAAAATCTGAAAACAGTATTAAAGAGATACCAGAAAAAGAGAAATCTCAATTGGCATTTGATATATTAAAAGAGATTGAGTTATAATTATAAAAGGGACAACAGTCCCTTTTAATTTTATCTGGGGGATTATTATGAGAAGAGTAATGGAGAATAAATTAGAACAAGAATTAGTAAATGCTATGTACAAATTTCATAGTTTATTAAAAGATGGATTTATGAGTCAAAGTAAGATAAATATAAAAGTGGACATACCTAAATTTATATATTCAGATCTTAATCATCATAGAGAGTTGAGAGTAGCTTTAGAGTGTTTAAAAAATAACTATAGGGAATATTTAAAATTTTTAAAAGAAAAAGAGTATATTCCACTGCTAAAAGTACTATACTTTTACGAAGATTGTGAAGAATGTATCCCAGTTGTATTAAATTTATCTTTAAATGAATTTTTAGAATCAGATTTTTATGTAAATAAAGATGAGATAAAAAAATAATTTTGTATTAAAATATAGACATTACTATTGATTTATAGAAAAAATATAGTAAACTCAATAGTAGAAATAGAGTAATCTAAAAACTATAGAGGTGATTTTATGAGTAAGAGAAAAAAAGATAATTTACCTATTTTAGCAGATGAGTATTCTCGTGATTATAATATGGCAGATTGGAAATATGAAAAAATAATTGAACAGATAAAGGAGTTTGAATCTTTTTTAGATGATGATCACGAAATAGGTTTAAAATTAGCATCTTTTGGTTCTTCTGTAATAATGTCAGTTACAGATATAGGTTATCAAAACCCAGATATTTTATATTTTTATGGTTTTGTAGATGGAAAAGAGGCTCAACTTATTCAACATATTAGCCAATTAAATTTTTTAATAACTTCAATAGAGAAAGAGGATAAAGAAAAACCAGCTAGGAGAATAGGATTTGCTCTACCTACCTTGAAAGATGAAAGTGATGAGGAACTTGAAGAGAGATTGAGAAAAAGATTGGAAAAGGAGTTAGAGAAAGAAAAAGAAGATAGTGGAGAAGATAAAAAATGTTAGTACCAGATTTAACATCATATAGTAATCTTTATCGTCCATCAAGTGAAGCTTTTAGCTTAATTTTGCAAATAACTATTGGTTGTTCACATAATAAGTGTAGTTTTTGTAGTATGTATAAAGGAGTGCAATTCCATATTAAACCTTTTGAACAAATAAAAGCTGAAATTGATTATTTTAGAAGTAGAGCAAAGTATGTAAATAGAATTTTTTTAGCTGATGGAGATGCCTTGATTGTTCCAACTGAAAAATTAATAGAAATTTTAAAATATATAAAGAATATATTTCCAGAATGTGAAAGAATTTCAACATATGCTAGTCCTAAATCTTTAGAATTGAAATCAGAAGATGAGTTGAAAAAAATAAAAGATAATGGGATATCACTTTTATATATAGGAGCAGAAAGTGGAAGTGATGAAGTATTAAAAAATATAAATAAAGGAGTTACTTCAAAAGAGTTAGGAGATTTAATATTAAAGGCTAAAAAAGTAGGATTTAAAACTTCTGTTACATTTATTGTAGGGATTTTAGGAGAGAAAGATTTTAGAGAACATGCAGTAGCAACAGGAAATTTTATTAGCAGATGTGAGCCTGATTATGTAGGAATTTTAAGTTTGATGCTTGAAGAAAATACTACTATATATCAAGAATGGTTAAAAGGGAATTTTAAGGAGGCAGATGGAATAGATATTTTAAAAGAAATAAAATTGATTATTGAAAATATAAATGTAACTTCAAATATTATTTTTAGATCTAATCATGCCTCTAATTATATAAATTTAAAAGGAAATTTACCTGAGGATAAGAAAAGATTGATTAAAGAAATAGATATTTCTCTAAATAAACATTCTTTAAAAGAGAAAAAATATAGATTGTTATAAGAAGCGATATATGTATTTGACTTTTTTTAGATAAGAATATATAATAATACTTGTGTTAAAAATAAGCCCTCGAGAAAAAAGAGGGCTTTTAATCTGTCAAGAGGAAAATTTTTTAAAAAATTTTGAAAGAGATAAAAGAGAGGAATTTAACACTCTTCTAACACAATATATAGTAATAATATAAAAAATAAATTGGAGATAGATAATTTTTTTATAAATCCTAGAACTCAACTTTTATAAGCAGTTGAAGAAGTCAAGTAAAAGTCAAATAAATATTATACATATTTTAAAATAACAATATATATGAAAGATATTTGAATTAATCACAATATATTGTATAATAATGATGGAAATAAAAAAGAAGGGGGCAGCTAGATGCATAAGATAGAAGTTATAAAAAGAAATGGATCTATAGTTGAATTCGACAAAAATAAAATTGAAAGAGTACTTGAAAAAATAGATAAAGAGGTTGAATATCTAGGAAAAGTCTCAATTAGTGAGATGATGGATGACATCATGAAAAAAATAAATGGAAGCACAAGAATCTCTGTTGAGTCAATACAAGATATTGTGTTTTATGCTCTATGTGGATATGGGCTTTTTGAACAAGCAAAAGCTTTCCAAACATACAGAACTCAAAGAGCAGAGCAAAGATTTCAAGATGCAAACAGTGTATTTAGACATATGACTGATATAGTTGATATTGGAGATAGAGAGAACAGTAATAAAAACTCAATGTTACCATCAGTACAAAGAGACTTAATTGCTGGAGAGTATTTTAGATATATACTTGAAAGAAACATTGATAAGGAACTTTGGTCAGCACATAGAAAGAAAACTATCCACTGGCACGATTCAGATGTTGACACTAAATTAACAAACTGTTGTCTATTTAATATAGAGGATATGCTTAGAAATGGAACTAGAATAACAAATGCTGATGTTTGTCAACCTAATTCTGTTGGAACAGCAATGAATATAGCTATGCAAATAATGGCTAGTATCAGTGCAAGCCAATATGGAGGAGTTTCACTTCCTAATTTCAACGAAGTTTTTGCTGAATATGCTAAGAAAAACTTTAAAAAGAATTTTGTAAAAGCATATAATGATAGATTATCAACTGAAGCTGGATTATCAAAAGTTTCACCAGAAGAGATTGAAGAAATATATGGAAAAATTGATTCTGATAACCAAAAATTAAAAGATGAAAAACCAGTTGAATTTGCAATTGCTAAAGAAAGAACTGCAAAGGATATTTATGATGCTTGTCAATTATTTGAGTACCAAACAAACTCAATTTTAGGATCAGCTTCTCAAACTCCATTTAGTACTATAACTTTCAATATCCCTACTTCTTGGGAGTCTGAAGAAATTATTTTATCTTACTTAAAAGTAAGACAAACAGGACTTGGAGAAAAGCATATACCTGCTATCTTCCCTAAACTTTCATACATGGCAGTAGATGGATACAATTTAAGAGAGGGAGACAAGTATTTCTATATAACTAGAGAAGTTTCTAAATGTATAGCTAATACATATTATCCAGATATTTTATTCTATTCTAAAGAGGATTATGATGCTGGTAAATACTATGCAAGAATGGGTTGTAGATCAAGAGTAAACCACGAATATCAAGAAAATGGAAAATATCAACACTATGGAAGATTTAACTATGGAGTAGCTACTTTAAATGTTCCTCAAATAGCTTTAGACGTTTTAAAACAAGAGCAACATGATAAGATTTCTGGAAATAGACTTGAAAGATTCTTAGAAATTTTAAATAAGAGAAAACATCTTATGAAAAAAGCTATTGAAACAAGATTTAATAATGTTAAACATCTTCAAGCTAAAAAAGCTCCAATTCTTTTCCAATATGGTGGAATTGCTAGACTTGATCCTGAAGATACAATAGAAGCATTATTAAAAACAGATAGATCTTCTGTATCATATGGTTTCTTAGGACTTGATGATGCTGTAAGAATCCTTTCTGATGATAAAGAGAATATCTCAACTCAAGCAGGACATGAGATGGGAATGATTATAATGAAAGCTATTAGACAACAAGCTGATGAGATAAAAGCTGAAACAGGGTTACCAGTATCAGTTTATGGAACTCCTGCTGAAAGTTCAATAGCAACATTCTTCAATAAAGATGTTGAAAACTATGGAGATATTATGCCTGAATGGTTAAGAAAAAGAGAGTATTATACAAACTCTTTCCACTTCTCATCAGAGCTTCCAATAGATTGTTTTGATAAGATAGATGTAGAAGCACCATTTATTAAATACTGTAATGGTGGAAATATAATGTATGTTGAAAATGGTGGAAAAACATATAATAGTGATGCTATAATCGAACTTATTCAATATGCTCATGATGCTGGAATTGAATACTTTGCAGTAAATACAATTTCAGATGTATGTTACGATTGTGGTTACACTGGAGAGATCACATATAATGAAAAAACAGCTAGTTACAAATGTCCACAATGTGGAAATGAAGATGGAATGAAAATGAAGATTCAAAGACGTTGTTGTGGATATATTTCAAACTACAATATAACTCATGCTCTTGAAGGTAGAATGAAAGAGATAAAAAATAGAGCAATCCATGTGAAATAATTATGAAGATAATATCAATAGTAGAAAATGATCCAGTTAACAGTATGACTGGGTTTACATTAACTTTTTATTTTGCAGGTTGTTCACATGGTTGTAAAGGCTGTTTTTCAAAAAATACTTGGAATTATGACAGTGGAACAGATTATACTCTTGAAACTATTAAAAATATGATTTTAAATTCAAGATGGAAAAATGTAACTTTTCTTGGTGGTGATCCTCTTTTTGAAAAAAATCGTGAGGAAGTTTTAGAACTTATACATTTTATTAAAGAAAATACAGATAAAAAAATATATCTATGGACAGGTTTTTTAAAGGAAGATGTAGAAAAATGGATAGATGTTAAGTTAATAGATTACTTAATAGATGGAAGATTTGAAATAGAAAAGAAAGATTTAAGATTGAGATTAAGAGGTTCATCAAATCAAAGAGTATTTAAAAATGGAATTGAAATAGAAGTATAAAACAGATAAAAAAGGTTGTTAAAATTTAGATTTAGCAACCTTTTTATTTTGGAAATTTAATAAAAAAGAGCTAAATAAGAAATTATTAACTTAAATTAGCTCAAGAAATTATATTCCTCCAAGGTTAGATAAAAATTAATATAATAACAAAATAAAAATTTACATTCCTTAAAGATTAGATAAATATTTTATAATTCATAATACAATATTTTTTTATTTTTGTCTATCCTATTTGTAAATTAGACTTAAATAAAAAGCCTCCACTTTTTCAAATGGAGATAAATTATATATTTTTTTCTTGAACTAGTTTATAGATTTCTTCTCTAGCCTATTCTTTTAAAAATAGATTTATTATAAAAGTAATTAAAGGAATTCCAATAATATTGATTCCTAAATGTAACATTGAAAAATTATAATCTAAAGCAGTTGATTCAAATATTAATAGAGGATCTTCATAGTAAGTACGTTAAATATCCTATAGTTCCTCTAAAAGTTGAATATACTCTTACTGAGTATGGAGAAACTCTTATAACTATTTTAGAATCTTTAGTTAAATGGGGAACTGGTTATGTTAATTCAATAGGATTTGATAATATAAAAAAGGGAATATTTTTTTAAAAAAATAAATATTCCCTAATTGTTAAAAAACTATTTTTTTCTAGTTAAATATTCATCAATAGACTCTTTACAAATAGTAAGCATTCTATCAATTTCCTCTTCAGTTATTATATATGGTGGCATAAAATAGATTATATTTCCCAAAGGTCTTAATAAGGCTCCTTTTTTTAGAGCAATCTTATATATCTCATAACCTGCTCTCTCTTTTGAATCAAAAAGTTCTTTTGTATCTTTGTTTTTTACAAATTCTAAGGCACCAATTAAGCCTATTTGCCTATACTCTCCAATATTTGGATGATTAGCAAAAAGTTCAGTAGCTCTTTTTTTAAGATACTCTCCCTTTTTAGCAACAACTTCTAAGATTTTTTCCTCTTCAAATATTTTTAAAACTTCTACAGCAATTCTACAACCAATAGGATTACCAGAGTATGTGTGAGAGTGTAAAAATGATTTTCCTTCCAAATAGTCACAGTAGAAAGCATCGTAGATCTCATTAGTTATACCAATAATTGACATAGGGTAGTAACCTGCTGAAAGTCCTTTTGCCATACACATTATATCTGGACTAACTTCAGCATGTTCCATAGCAAACATCTTTCCAGTTCTTCCAAATCCCATAGCAATTTCATCAGCTATAAGATGGATATTATACTTTTGTGTAATCTCTCTTAATTTTTTTATATATTTAGAAGAGTATATTTTCATTCCTGCTGCCCCTTGTACCATAGGTTCAATTATAACAGCAGCTATTTCCTTATGATTTTTTTTTATAATATTTTCCATATCATCAAAACATTCAGCATTACAACAATCAAAATTTTTCTTAAAAGGGCAGTAGAAACAATCTGGTCCTTTGGCTTTTATTCCTTCTTTTATTAAAGGTCTATATGTAGAAGTAAAGATATCAACATCTCCTACTCCTAAAGCTCCTATTGTTTCTCCATGATAAGCATTAGCTAAAGAGATAAACTTTTTCTTCTCTTTTGCTCCTGTCTGTTGGTGATATTGAAAACTTAATTTCAATGCCATTTCAATACTTGATGAACCATTGTCAGCAAATAAAAATTTATCTATTCCTTTTGGTACAACTTTATGCAATCTTTCAACTAACTCAATAGCTGGTTCATGGGAAAAGTTTACAAAAAGCACATGCTCAAGATTGTTAATCTGCTCCCAAATAACCTTGTTTATTCTATCATTACAGTGTCCAAATAAATTTACCCACCAGCTTGAAACACAATCCATATATTTATTCCCTAGTTCATCTTCTAAGTATATTCCTTTGGCTTTTTTTATTACCATTGGTGGAAGATTTTCATAATCTTTCATTTGTGAACAAGGATGAAAAATATATTGTAAATCTTTTTGTTGAAGTTCTGTTAATTCTTTCATTACTTTTCTTCCTCTCTTAATTCTAAAAATCTAATTAATTCATCTTGATCAAAATGATCTTGTTCAAAATCTAAGAGCATCATATTTTTAATTCCACTCATTTCTTGTATAATTTTGATATTGTCATTTTCATATCCAGTTCTATCATAGTTTTTCTCGATTTTATTAAAAATAATTCCTTGGATTTTTATACCTAAATTTTTAAGACAATTTATAGTCATCATTGTATGGTTAATAGAGCCTACACGATTACTAGACACTAGAATTATAGGTATCTCTAACATTTTGATTAAGTCATACATATAAAACTTGCTTCTTATTATAGGAACATATAATCCTCCTGCTCCCTCTACAATTACAGTACTATATTTATCTTTTAAATCTAACCAATCACTTTTTATTTTCTCTGGATCTATTTCTATTCCATCAATTTCAGCAGCTAAATGTGGAGAAACCTCTGCTTTTAAAAGATAAGTAGTCATTTCATTATTATATGGTATTTTATTAAATTCACATACAAATTCAACATCTGGTGATATTAATTCTCCTAACATCTCAAAAGCACCACTTTGGACTGGTTTGTAGTAAGTTCCTCCGATTTTACTTACTCCTTTAAATAAAAGAGTACTTACATAAGTTTTTCCAATTCCTGTATCTGTTCCTATTACAAAGTAACCTTTACTTAATTTCATACCCCTCTCCTTTTATCATTTTTTTATCACTTTCAATTGTATTTCCAGTTGTAGTTAAAAAATTTCCTGTTAAAGCTGAGTTTATACCAGCTTTTATACCTAGACTTTGATATTCTTTAAGTTTTACTCTTCCACCTGCATATCTTAAAGCTTTATTAGGTAGAATAAACCTAAATACTGCCATAGTTTTTACTAGTTCAAGTGGTTCTATCTCTTGAGAATTTTCAAGAGGTGTTCCAGGGATAGGAGTTAAAATATTGATAGGTACAGAATCAACATCTAGTTCTCTTAATTCAAAAGCAAGTTTAATTCTGTCAATAGGTGTTTCACCAAGTCCTAATATTCCACCACTACAAACTTTTAAGCCAACTTCTTTAGCAGCTAGAACAGTATTGATTCTATCTTCATGAGTATGTGTTGAACATATATTAGGATAAAAATCTTTACATGCTTCAAGATTGTGGTGATAAGTTGTTACTCCTGCTTCCTTTAGTTTTAATAATACCTCTTTACTACAAATTCCATGAGATGCACAAAGAGAAAGAGTAGTATCATTTTTTAATTTTTTATAAATATTTTCTAGTTTTTTTAGTTCATCACTATTATTTAAAACTCCTTTTCCACTTGTTACAAGGGAGAATCTATGAGCTCCTTCAATTTCAACCTTTTTAGCTTCTTCAAGAGCTTTATTCTCACTAACTAAAGGATATATACTAGTATTTGTTTTAAAGTGGCTAGACTGAGCACAATATTTACAATCTTCACTACACTTTCCAGACTTTGCGTTGATAATTGTACAAAGATCAAAACTATTTCCACAGAATTTCTCACGTATCTCATTAGCTGAAGAAAATAGTTCATTTAAACTTTCACTATCATCTATTTTTATCTCAATTAATTCTTTAGCTTCTTCAAAATCTATTTTTTTACCTAATAGGATTTTTTCTTTTAATTTTTTGATAAAATTTTTCATAAATTTATACTCCTTTGTAAAACAAAAATTGTTATCTACCTTTCAATATACCATATATTGCTAAATATTTAAAGTAATATGTACCTTTTTGCAATTTATATGATAAAATAATAAATGATAAAATTACAGAAAGAAGGTGCTAATTGTGGAGAAAAAAATAAGGGTTACTCTTCCCAAAAATATTGTTAAAATTTTAGAAAGTGATTATGAAACTTTTAAGATTACTAAAAACTACCTTTTAAATTATATATTTGAAAACATGAGAGATGAGATACTAAATGAAGATATAACTTTTGAGGGAGAAAAGGAGATTATACAATTTAATCTTAATAAAAAAAATTATAAAGATTATTATGATTTTTTATGTGAAAAAAATATTCAAGTTGAAGCAGATTTTTTTAGAAAATTAATATATAAATATGCTAATCAATCTAAAAAAAATAGAGAAACTTTTATTTTTAAAACTATTATTGAAAAGTTAGAAATTGGAATAAAAGAAAGAAGAAAGACAAAAATACATTTTAAAGATAATAGAGAAGTTACAGTTTTACCATTTTTTATAGGAAGTTCAAAATTGGAATTAGCAAATTATTTATTTTGTTATGATTTTTTAGAAGAAGACTATAAAAATTATCATATCCATAATATGGATACAATTTTTATTACCAGAGAGATAAAAGAATGGGAAGATATGGAGTTTGTAGAAAAAGTTATTCTTAATTTTGATCCTTTTTTGTCACAGGACAAGAAAATAAAAGCTATATTAACAACTGAAGGAGAAAAAATTTTAAAACTTCTTAATATTAATAGACCTGAAATTATATCTAAAAATAATAATTTTTATGAATTTCAGTGTTCTGAAGAGAAAGCAAAACGTTATTTTACCTATTTTCTTGATGAGATAGAGATAATTGAGCCTAAAAGCTTAAGAGAATGGTTTAAAATTAAATATACAAATGCTTATAAAAAGTATAATAAATTATAATTTTAGTATGAATTTAAGAGAGAGTAGCATCTCTCTTTTTTATTTATAAAATAGTTATAAAAAGGGAGAATTAAAAACAAGTGAAGTTAGTAGTAATATCAATATTTATAGAAAAAAGAAAATTTTTTAATAAAAATATAATATATAATTTAAAAACTT
>ERZ894240.492-NODE-492-length-39989-cov-9.405344_pt1 | contig 39989 bp, 29 predicted proteins | sample MGYA00380298_ERZ894240 | MGnify/ENA primary metagenome ERZ894240 (study PRJEB32331, sample SAMN06328419) | human gut metagenome | biome: human gut microbiome; feature: stool | host: Homo sapiens | collected 2014-06-27 ... | reverse complement strand
ATAAAGTGGTGGATTGCCCGATCAAGTCGGGCAATGACAGAAAGGGGAAAATGTCGGGAAATGATGTTGAGGGGTGCTGTCGGGTAATAACCGTGAGGGAATCAAGCCGGACAATGACGGTTTATTGTGTTGTCATACTTAGTTCGGATTACCGAGCAAAGTCAGAATCGCCCGGCGGGTTTGGGGATTTTTCTGGCGATAGGCATTAAACAGCTGACATTCTTCTTCGCTGATAATCAGGTGGTCGGAAACCTTTATGCCTGCAAAGAAATCAATTATGGAGATATCAAGAACATCAAGAATTTTTAAGAGGCGGGAACAGGATATCCGGTTTATGCCGGCTTCATATTTTTGAATTTGCTGGAAAACAACGCCGATTTCACGGGCCAGTTTTTCCTGGCTTAAGCCCCTGCCTTCACGGAGCTGACGAAGTTTTTTGCCCAAAGATTTATCAGTCTCGCTCACTATCACTTGTTTTATTCCTAACCAACACCGCGTTAAGGCGGCCGGAGAGCTGAGAAATCATATCTATAGAAATGACACTTTAGTCTTTAAGCCTAAGCTCTGAACATACACTAAAGTCTCCCCGACCGATAACAAGTAATAATCCCGGTCCCGGCTTTCAAGTCAGCCGTCGGCGGCCGGCGCCGCTATAGATAAAAGAGCTTCTCAGGGCTCCGCGTTTAATCGCACAGCAAAAATACTGCTGTTCGCGATAATTATAAGGTTTTTTATTTTTAATGCAAAGGGATTTGACTAATTACACCCCGGCAAATTATTTTATCTGGGTAGCATTATATGACATATTCTCATCAATATAATGGCGGATGTTGTCTCCGAAGGTCTGCTTGATGTAAGATGTCAGTTCCGAAGGCTTTTCTTTAAACTTTTCAGCCTCAGCCTGAGCCTGCAAAAGTTCTTCGATTTTCAGTTTCTTTTCCAGGTAGTCGCGTTTTTCCGCCGCAGAGGCAACACCGTGCACCGAGGCAATGTTAAACAAGATATGCGCCCGGTACAAATCTTTGGTGTACATGGTTCCCGCTGCCAGAATATTGCCCAGCTCAATCATGGCGTCAACATTTCCCTGATTGGCGGCATAAGTAAAATATTTAACGGCATTGCCGTAGTTTTTGGTAATGCCCAGACCGTTCAGATACATATAGGCAAGCAGATATTCGGCGTCGGCATATTTGACGTTGGCGGCTTCACGCAACAGAACAACGGCTTTTTTATAATTTTGTTCAACGACCAAACCTTTGAAATAAGCATAGCCGAGCATAAACTTGGCGGTCGGGTTTCCGGCTTCGGCTGCGGTTTTCAAAAGCTGTATGGCCTCCCGCGGATTATTCAGCGACGAATTTTTGGTCAGATAGATAAAGGCCAGATTAACCGCGGCTTCCGTATTGCCGAGTTTGGACGCTTTGTCAAAAAGCTGCGCCGCTTTGGTAAAATTCTTTTCCGTACCGATGCCGCTGAAATACAAACTGCCCAGATTATTAACCGCAATGGGGTCGTTTTGCGCCGCCGCCATATTATAGTAGGTAAAAGCTTTTTTATAATCGACTGGAACACCGTCTTCCCCGTAGAGGTACATATAGCCAAGACTCAACTGCGCATCGACATCGCCCTCTTCGGCCTGGCGGGTAATGCGCTGAACAAAAGTTTCTTTGCGCTCGTTCGGCAAAGCGGTCAGTTTCGGCTTGTCTTTTTTCAGAAAGGAAAAATCCATAAACGAAAAAATGCCTTTGTCTTCATTGTCTTCGGCTTTGGGGGTTTCTTCGGCTTTGGGCTCTTCCGGCTTTTTCTCTTTGTCAAGAACAATGCCGTCCGTCAGCGACAATACCCCCTTGCCTCCGCTGATTTCTTCATCGTTCAGTTCAAACTGGGCATAAGCCGAAGGACTGACAAGAGCCAGAGCCGTACAAAGAAACAAAAACTTTTTCATTTAATTCTTACCCTCGATGATAATTTTTTCGATTGAACAGAATTCCGCTTTTGCCCCGGGTCTGCTCATACAATCGGCATTCCTGTTCAAAAACGTCCTGCTCGTTCCGGCGGCGCGCGCTGTCGGCCTGGTTATATTTATCATTATAATCATCTGACAGCCTCCCCGGTATAGTAGCACGATAACGGGGACTTACAAGAAAATAGTTCAACATTGCAAAACTTTGCAGTTCCGGCGGAGCATCCGTAAATTCACGCTGTTGGTCTATTGCCTTATAAGGACGGACAATAAAGTTATTGCGGATAAAGTTTTCGGCCTCGGGAGTTACCGGCGCCGCATTCAGCGATTGCCCGGTCTGATAAATTTCTTTTTGCAGCCGCCGGCGTTCTTCAGCATCCGAAGTCTGGGCATATTCAAGCCGCAGGCGGCGGATTTTTTCTTTTTTCAGGCGGGTGTCTTTTTTTAAGGCTTTATCGAGAATAAACAGATTATAATCGTCTATTCCTTTGCGGTTGATTTTGCGAATTTCCCATTCCAGCCAGGTCTTTTCCCGCTCCAGACGGTTGCGGGCGTCAAAATCGCTTTGATCGGTGCGGTTAAATTCATCAATTTTTTCCCGCAGCTTTTCATACAGCGGGTGGCTGAGGCTGTCCGCCTTTTCCAAAAGCTGAACCTTAAACTGAATTTCAAAATACAGCCCGTCCTTTTTAAAACAGATTTTCTTGTCCCGATAATTTTTTTTATTTTCATAAAAAGAATTATCGGAAGCGGAACGGTTGGCCCGGAACTTGTCTTTGGTTTCCGCCACTTTAAAGCCGCTGGCCCGGGTGATTTTGGAAATAATCTTTTCAATCGAGTCATAAGTCGGCACGCTGATGGTGGCGCGCAGAACATCTTTCAGCCGCTCATGCACCGGCGTGAGTGCGGCGACGGAGCGCTGATAAGTCTTGCCTCCCCGGGGATGTTGCCGAGCCAGCGCCGCCAGCTCCTCCCGGTAAGCCTCGTCATATTTGCCGCCTTTCTGAATTTTGGCAACCGCACGGGCAACGTTCTTCATTCCCGGCATGGTAAAATACATTTTGCTTTCAGCCAAATCAATATCGTCGGAAATGTTCGGATAAGTCAGAATCATTGAGTTATTCGGCGTCACATAAGTAAGCGAATAGTTTTTATCATCGACTTCGCCCGGTTCCAGGTCGTTTCGGCGGCAGGTCTGCGGTTCGCCGAGAACGCTTATCATTTCATAATAAAACTGTGCGTAAATTTCCATTGAATCGGCATAATACGAGCGAAGATAGTCTGCGGCTTCCGGCGTAATTCTGCCGTCGTGCTCCGCCCGGTCAATATAGTCAATTGCCTTGCGGTCAACCGACTTTTGCAAAACGCGGATGTCGCTGTCGCTTAAAGAGTAAAAAGCCGCTTTGCTGTCGGCATCGTCTCCGGCCAGCGGAGCGGTTACACCGCCGTCAAAAGGGTCAGTCTCACGAGGGCCTTCATTGATACGGGAGATTTCTTCGTTGTTTATTTCCGGATAATTTTCTTCCATGCGTATTCCCGAGCGCTTGTTTATCGGTTAAATTCTTCTTCTAATATATTCTATTTTCCGCAAAAATACAAGCAAACATAAAAAAAAGAGCGGCCAAAACCGCTCTTTTGCAGGAGATTTGTTAAAATCAGAACAATTTTAACACGGCCTGAGCAGCCTGAGAGGCCAAACTCAAAGAGTTAATTCCCAGTTGCTGACGAGTCTGCAAGGCCAGCATATTGGCCGATTCTTCATTCATATCCGCTAAAGTCAACTTATCGGAACCTTCTTCCAAAACATTAATCAGGTTTTCGGTAAAGTCTTCGCGGTTTTGGACAATCGAGTAGTTGTTGCCGAATTCGGAAGCCATATTCCGCAGTTCGTTAACGGCACTTTCAACCTCACTGATTGAAATATCTACCGCATTATTGCTTCCCCAATCCGTTACGCGAGAAATATTTAATCCCTTTGTACTGCCATCAACGCCCTGAATGGTCAGAGAAGAGGAACGGTCTTCGTTAAAAATAACAGTCAAAGACTGGTCGGTGCCGCCCAGCAGGTTAATACCCTTGTACCCGGAATCTTTCGCCAGCTGGTCAATCTGATCCAACACATCATTAAACTGAGACACCGACTTGAGACGATTGGCATTGCCGGCCGTTGCACTCATTTTTGTACCGCCGACTTCAAAAGAAATTTTAATTTCCTCGCCGTTCGCAGAACTGACTTTAAAAGCCCCGTCTTCAAACGCAACGGTGTAATTCGCTCCCAGGGCGGTACTGTCAGCACCAAACTCCATTGCCTGTAAGGCCGTTTGAATTTTGGCAGCGGCATCAGTTCCGGAAGTTTTTTCATCGGTTAAAGTGACTTGTTCGCTTTTCGTTTCCCCGTTATAGCTTACCGTAATATTAAACTTCGTATTGGCAGCGATTTTTTCCGCATCATAGTCTCCGACAGAACCGGCAACCTTATTGGCCTCATTACGGGCCTGATTGGCGACTGACTTCGCCTGCTGTACAAAAGTCGTAATTGCTTCAATGCCTTCATTAGCGGCTTTAATGGTTTGAACGCCCTGCCCCATCGAATCCAGCAGACCGCTCAAGTCGTTAGCCCGGTTGGTCAAAGACTGAGCCGTATAAAATGAGGAGGGATTATCCAAAGCCGAGTTCACCTTTTTGCCGGTGGACAGACGCTCCTGCGTTACATCCATCAGGCTTTGCGTATTTTGTAATGACAATAAGTTTGAGCGCATACTTGCGGTTAATGAAATATCAGCCATGTTAAATCCCTTCTTAATAATGAACAGACACCAAATCTTGCGGAGATATAATGGTATTTGCTTTGCTGTACTAAACTTATTATACAGTTAATAATTTTTCTCACTTTTTACAAGCAAAAAATACATTTACTAACAGTCTTATAGACAAAAACGAGCATATTGAATATGGTTACAAAAAAAAGAGCGGCCGAAACCGCTCTTTTGCAGGAGATTCATAAAAACTAGAACAATTTCAAAACAGCCTGAGCCGCCTGAGAAGCCAAACTCAAAGAGTTGACACCCAACTGCTGCCGCGTTTGCAAGGCCAGCATATTGGCTGATTCCTCATTCATATCCGCCAGAACCAGTTTGTCGGAACCTTCCTCCAGAACGTTAATCAGGTTCTCGGTAAAGTCTTCGCGGTTTTGAACGATTGAGTAGTTATTACCGAATTCGGAAGCCATATTCCGCAGCTCGTTAATGGCATCTTCAACTTCTTCGATTGATGCGTCAATATTGGTATTGCTGCCCCAATTGGTTACGCGGGAGATATCCAGACCTTTGGTGCTGGCATCAACACCCTGAATGGTCAGGTTCGATGAGCGGTCTTCGTTGAAAATAACCGTTAAAGACTGGTCGGTGCCGCCCAGCAGGTTGACACCTTTATAACCGGAATCTTTCGCCAATTGGTCAATCTGGTCGAGAATGTCGTTAAACTGGGAAATAGCCTTAACACGGTTGGCGTTGCCGGCTGTGGCATCCATTTTAGCTCCGCCGACTTCAAAGGAAATTTTGGCTTCTTCACCATTGGCTGATGTCATTTTAAAAGCATCATCTTCATAGGTTACTTCAAAAACATCACCGCCGAGAGCCGTGGCCGGGGTTCCGAAAGTAAGCTTTTCCAATGCGGTTTGAATCGCCGCAGCCATTTCTACACCCTTAGCAGCAGCTTTAGGAGCCGTTACTTCCACACTTTTGGTTTCGCCGTTATAAGTAACGGAAAGCTGAAATTTAGTTGCGGCTTTAATTTTTGTTGAATCATACATACCGCTTGAACTTGCGACCTTATTGGCCTCATCGCGTGCCTGATTGGCGACTGATTTGGCCTGCTGTACGAACTCGGTAATCGACTCAATGCCTTCGTTGGCAGCCTTAATGGTTTGAATACCCTGTCCCATCGAATCCAACAGAGCGCTTAAGTCACTGGCACGGTTGGTCAGAGACTGAGACGTGTAATAAGATGTCGGGTTGTCGAGAGCCGAATTTACTTTTTTCCCAGTGGACAGGCGTTCCTGCGTCATATCCATCAGGCTTTGCGTATTCTGTAGTGATAACAAGTTTGAACGCATACTTGCTGTTAATGAAATGTCAGCCATGTTAATCTCCGCTTTGAGGGTGAACAAATACTGTTTTCTGATTATTCAGCACGGTGTTTGTTCTTAAATATTACAAATTTCTATTTTCAGATTTAACTATTTTTTAACAATTAACAAGAAGAAAATAAACTTAATAACAACTTCATAGACTAAAAAAACATCTTTCTGCCCTAAAATACCCAAAAAAACGGACTGTTTGCCCCAACAGTCCGTCAGGATAAAATTACACTCCCGCTTTTAGAACAGTTTCAGAACCGACTGAGCCGCCTGAGAAGCCAGAGACAAAGAGTTAATCGCCAGCTGCTGTCTGGTTTGCAGCGCAAGCATATTGGCAGACTCTTCGTTCATGTCAGCCAGGGTCAGTTTATCCGAACCTTCTTCCAGAACGTTAATCAGGTTCTCGGTGAATTCTTCACGGGTCTGGACTACCGAGTAGTTGTTACCGAACTCGGAAGACATTGAACGCAGTTTTGTAATGGCGGCATCGACTTCATCAAGAGAGGTTTCGATGCTGGCTAGATTTCCCCAGCTGGTTGCCTGAGCCAACCCCAAGCCGGCGGTTGAGCCGTCAACGCCTTTAATGGTAATTGAAGAAGAACGGTCTTCGTTAAAGACAACGGTCAAGGACTGATCGGTGCCGCCCAGCAGGTTAACGCCCTTATAACCGGCATCTTTAGACAGCTGGTCAATCTGAGTTAAAATATCGTTATAGCGCTCCTGATATTGAGCCCGCTCGGCACCGCTTGCCGTACCGCTGAAAGTTAAACCAAAAAAAGGTATGTCGCTGTTATTTGTTGTAACAGAAACCTCCTTATTGGTTCCCGAATAGATTTTGAATCCGGTTTTATCTGCATTAACTCTTACTTCAAAACCGCCAATTACAGCGCCGGAGGTATCTTTTGCCTTATTTAATTCGGTTTCAATCTTTTGAGCCAAGGCATCAATGGTAATTGTTTCTGCTTCCGCTTTTTCTATCCCGACCCGAACATCTGCAGCGGCCCCTTCTATCTTGAAATTAAGTCCCTGCGCAATAGTCATATTGGTAAAAGTACCACTGCTTTCCACAGCGCTGACTGAAATGTCACGGGCCTGATTGGCAACGGCTTTTGCCTGCTGGACCAATGCCGTAATCGAGGTAATTGCTTCATCGGCCGCTTTAATGGTTTGCACGCCCTGCCCCATTGAATCAAGCAGAGAGCTCAAATCGTTGGCACGGTTGGTCAAAGACTGTGCGGTATAGAATGAAGACGGGTTATCCAAAGCCGAATTGACTTTTTTACCGGTGGACAGACGCTCCTGGGTAACGTCCATAAGGCTTTGCGTTTGTTGGAGAGACAGCAGGTTGGAACGCATGCTGGCAGTTAAGGATATATCTGACATTGTTTTTCTCCATATACTGGAATGTTTAAGCCCCTACTGGCTACAATATAAGCAATATAATCGGTTTGCAACCGAATTATAAAATCATTATATCATAAATCTACAAAAAATTATAGAAAAAAAGGTTAACAAACAAAAGAAAAGGCCGAAAAAAAATCCGGCCTTTTTTGTTTTTATTCCTTGCCTGAAAATCAGAACAACTTCAGAACTGACTGTGAAGCCTGAGAGGCCAAAGACAGAGAGTTAATCGCCAGCTGCTGTCTGGTTTGCAGAGCAAGCATATTGGCGGACTCTTCGTTCATGTCAGCCAGGGTCAGTTTATCCGAACCTTCTTCCAGAACATTAATCAGGTTCTCAGTGAATTCTTCGCGGGTCTGGACTACCGAATAGTTGTTACCGAACTCGGAAGACATTGAACGCAGGGTCGAAACAGCCGAATCAATCTTGGTAAGAACGGCGTCGATGGCCGTGTTTTCCGACCAATCGGTTTCCGGGGTCAGCCCCAAACCGGCTGCCGAACCGTCAACGCCCTGAATGGTCAGAGAAGAAGAACGGTCTTCGTTAAAGACAACGGTCAAAGACTGATCTTCGCCGCCCAGCAAGTTAATGCCTTTATAGCCGGCATCTTTGGCCAACTGGTCAATCTGTCCCAGAATATCGTTATAACGGTCAACATAGCTGGCACGATTGTCTTCCAAGTTACCGGAAATTTTGAATCCGGCCCCTTCAAAACTGACAGACGCAGCTTCAACTTCCGCTCCGTCGGCAATTTTAATGACAATGCTCTTGCCGTCGGCACTGGCAGCAGCGGTGTATTTGCCTTTGACCCCGCCGGTATCGCCATTAATAGCAGCTTGAATTTTAGCGGCAACGGCTGTAGCCGTATTATCCGCCTTATCAATATCAACATTAAGTTCTTTGTTGCCGATTTTCAATTTGGCAACGGTATTATCCGCAGCTACGACTTTAATTTCACCGGAGGAAGTGACAGAGCTTTTGTCGGCTTCGTCACGCGCTTGGTTGGCAATCGCTTTTGCCTGCTGAACGAATTCGGTGATTGAGGTAATCGCTTCGTCGGCCGCTTTAATGGTCTGAATACCCTGACCCATCGAGTCAAGCAGAGAGCTCAAGTCGCTGGCACGGTTGGTTAAAGACTGCGCGGTGTAGAAGGAAGACGGGTTGTCCAGAGCGGAGTTGACTTTTTTACCCGTGGACAAACGTTCCTGGGTTGTATCCATCAAGCTCTGGGTGTTTTGCAAGGACAGCAGGTTAGAACGCATACTTGCAGTTAAGGAAATATCTGACATCGTTTTTCTCCATATACTGTGGAACACATTTTACATTGTACGCCTTACTGGCGATACAATATATAGATTAGCACAAAAAAGGCATTTTGACAACACCTTAATCTTACTATACTTTTCGTCTATTAAATATTCCTTAACGGCGGAATTTCAAGCGTTGAGCCGAATAAACGAAAAAGGAAAGGCCGGCAATTGCTTGCCGACCTTCTTTATTGTGTTTGAGTTGAAAGATTAGAACAGTTTCAGAACTGACTGAGCCGCCTGAGAAGCCAGAGACAGAGAGTTAATCGCCAGCTGCTGTCTGGTTTGCAGAGCAAGCATATTGGCAGACTCTTCGTTCATGTCAGCCAGAGTCAGCTTATCGGCGCCTTCTTCCAGAACATTAATCAGATTTTCGGTGAATTCTTCGCGGGTTTGGACTACCGAGTAGTTGTTACCGAACTCGGAAGACATTGAACGCAGAGAAGAAATCGCAGAATCAATCTTGGTTAATGCCGCATCAATCGCCGTATTTTCCGACCAATCAGCTTCCGGGGTCAGCCCCAAACCGGCTGCCGAACCGTCAACACCTTTAATGGTCAGAGAAGAAGAGCGGTCTTCGTTAAAGACAACGGTCAAAGACTGATCAGTGCCGCCCAGCAGGTTAACGCCCTTATAGCCGGCATCTTTGGCCAACTGGTCAATCTGTCCCAGAATATCGTTATAACGGTCAACATAGCTGGCACGATTGTCTTCCAAGTTACCGGAAATTTTGAATCCGGCCCCTTCAAAACTGACAGACGCAGCTTCAACTTCCGCTCCGTCGGCAATTTTAATGACAATGCTCTTGCCGTCGGCACTGGCAGCAGCGGTGTATTTGCCTTTGACCCCGCCGGTATCGCCATTAATAGCAGCTTGAATTTTAGCGGCAACGGCTGTAGCCGTATTATCCGCCTTATCAATATCAACATTAAGTTCTTTGTTGCCGATTTTCAATTTGGCAACGGTATTATCCGCAGCTACGACTTTAATTTCACCGGAGGAAGTGACAGAGCTTTTGTCGGCTTCGTCACGCGCTTGGTTGGCAATCGCTTTTGCCTGCTGAACGAATTCGGTGATTGAGGTAATCGCTTCGTCGGCCGCTTTAATGGTCTGAATACCCTGACCCATCGAGTCAAGCAGAGAGCTCAAGTCGCTGGCACGGTTGGTTAAAGACTGCGCGGTGTAGAAGGAAGACGGGTTGTCCAGAGCGGAGTTGACTTTTTTACCCGTGGACAAACGTTCCTGGGTTGTATCCATCAAGCTCTGGGTGTTTTGCAAGGACAGCAGGTTAGAACGCATACTTGCAGTTAAGGAAATATCTGACATCGTTTTTCTCCATATACTGTGGAACACATTTTACATTGTACGCCTTACTGGCGATACAATATATACATTATCACAAAAAAGGCATCGAAACAACACCTTATTTTTTCACGTTAGATATATTTCTTAAACATTTGGTTAATTTTTGACTATAAATCAATAAGAAAGGCCGCCAGAAGGCGGCCTTGGCATGAGACAAAGCTCAGAAAATCAACCGAGGTTCAGCGCCTCGCCAAAAAGTTCGCTTTCCTTTTTAACCAGTTTGTCGGCGTTTTTAATCGCGGCATAAAAATCATTGTTCAGAACACAGTCACTGACCGCCGCGATATAGGGAATCAGGCTCGGAGCGGCATTTTGCAAATCGCGGACATATTCAAGATAAAGTTTCTGCAGCTGAGTGGGCTCTTTGGCAAGGTACATCTGCTGAACAATAAAATAAACGCGTTTGCTCGGGGTGTTAGCCTCCGACTCGCGCAAAATAAACTTTTCGCGAAGGATAGGAACATTGCCCTCAATATAGAAACGCGTCCGCTCATTGTCATTGGTGATGAGAGATTCGCCGATGATGATACTTTCATGGGGTTTCAATTCAATTTTTAAAGGCATTGAGTGCTCCTTTGGCATAAAATTCATTAAGATTGCTTGTATTATATAAAACTTTTATTTTTTTTTGCAAATCTTTATTTTCTCATGTATAACTTTAGCAAAGATAAACAGAAAAGGAATTTTAAGTTATGCCCGATATGTGCAAACTTTTGGATGAAGTTGAAAAAAAGCTTTATATTCAAGGCCTGGCTTATGTTCTGGGAATGAATAAGCAGGATCCGAAACAAAAAAAGGAATACCTTTTGGCGCAGATGGCCGAAACGGGACTGAGCGAATCGGAATATAAAAAAATTAAATGCAACTGCAAAACCGATGCCTTGATTAAGGATTTGGAACAGATAACCGATATCCGCGCCAAGCGTTATATTCTGAGGGAGATGATTCTGCTGGCCGTTGCCGACCATGAACTGCAGGACGAGGAAGTCGAAGACCTGCACAAAATCGGCAAGGGAATGGGCATAAGCGAAGAAAAAATCAATGATTTCTTTATCTGGGCCGCCCGCGGCATCGAATGGCAGCTGGAAGGCATCAAACTGGTTGAAGAAGATTTATAACACCCAAAGACATGAGTAATTTTGAACCACCGATTATGACGATTAAAGGCGCCAAATTGAGTTTTGGCACCAATCATTTGTTTACCGATGTTGAATTATATATCAACCGCGGCGACAAAATCTGCCTGGTGGGGCGGAACGGCAGCGGCAAATCGACTTTGCTGAAAGTGATTGCCGGCGATATCGAGGCCGACGACGGCGAAATTTTCATTCAGCCGGGAACAAAAATTTCTTATATGCCGCAGGACCCGGATTTTTCGGCCTACAAAACTTTGCGCGACGTGGTTCTTTCCGGTCTGGGCGAAGATGAAAAACATCAGGAGTTCAAAGCTGACATTCTGATTGAACAGCTTGACATTCGCGACAGGCAGGCCCCGGACAGCAGTTCCGGCGGCGAGAGGAAAAAAGCCGCACTGGCCAAGGCTCTGGTCGGAGAACCCGATATTCTGCTGTTGGACGAGCCGACCAACCATCTGGATATGCCGACGATTGAAAAGCTGGAAAAAATTATCAAAGATTTTCGCGGCGCGGTTATTGTCATCAGCCATGACCGCATGTTTCTCGGTAATGTGTCGCAAACCACTTTCTGGCTGGACCGGGGAATTATGCGGCGCAACAACCGGGGTTTTAAATTCTTTGAAGAATGGCAGGAGCAATGCATTGACCAGGAAATTATCGAGCAGAAATATCTTAACAAAAAAATAGAAGAAGAAACCGAATGGCTGCACAAGGGCGTGACGGCGAGGCGCAAACGCAATATGGGACGTCTGCGGCGGTTGCAGCAGCTGCGACAGGAACGGCGCGAACAAATAAAGCAAATCGGTTCGGTTAATATGGAAATCGAAAATACCGAGTTCCGCTCCAAAATGGTTATTGAAGCCAAACATATTTATAAGAGTTTCGGCGAAAGGGAAATCGTCAAAGACTTTTCAACCCGAATTATCAAAGGCAACAAAATCGGCATTGTGGGACCAAACGGCGCCGGCAAAACAACTTTGATTAAGCTGCTGACCAAACGGCTGGAACCGGATTCCGGTTTTGTCCGAATGGGCAAAAATCTGGAAGAGGCCTATTTTGACCAAAACCGCATGACGCTTGACCCGAAGAAAACGCTTTGGAAGACCCTTTGCGGCGAAGGCGATCATATCTGGGTGCGCGGGCAATACCGTCATGTGGTGGCGTATCTGAAAGATTTTCTGTTTAAGCCGGAACAGGCGCAGTGCCCGGTTGCGGCTTTGTCCGGCGGAGAAAAGAATCGTCTGATGCTGGCGGTTGCATTGGCCAAACAGTCTAATTTTCTGGTGCTTGACGAGCCGACCAACGATCTGGACATGGACACGCTTGACCTGTTGCAGGAAGTGCTGATGGAATATGACGGCACCATTCTGCTGGTCAGTCATGACCGCGATTTTATCGACAGGGTGGTAACTTCGGTGATTTATATGCCCGGCGACGGCAGCGTAACGGAGCATGCGGGCAGTTACAGCGAGCTGTTGGAAAAACTGCGCGGCAAACCGGCAGCCAAAGAAGACAAAAAAACGGCAGCAGCCAAAAGCATTGAGAAAGCGACGGTTTCCGGCAATGCCAAAACAGCCAAGCTCAGCTATAAGCAGCAGCGCCTGCTGGAGGTTTTGCCGCAGGAAATCGAAAAGCTTGAAGCGGAAATTGCCGCCATTGAGGAAGAACTCGGCAATCCGGATTTATATACCGCCGATCCCGATAAATTTGACGCGCTGAGCAGCCGTCTCAATGAAGCGCAGCAGGAAAAAGACGACGCCGAAAATCAATGGCTGGAAATTCAGATGCTTAAAGAAGAGCTGGAAAAAACCGACTAACGTTTGCCGGCGGGGTTTAACACCTCACGCAGAACAGGCTGCAGAGGTTCAATCAATTCCAGTTCGGCCGGTGATATTTTTTCAATATCGGCTCGTGCCTGTTGTTCCCTTATCATATTCTCAATGCTGTTTTCAAGCGACATAATACGCGGGTCGGGCTGCATGGTTAAACTTTGCTGTTCACGCAGGTCATCAAGCTGGTCTTGCAGGCTTTTGACAACTTCAGCGCCGTGACGGCGGTATTGCAATGTTTTCAGCGCCGCACGCAGACGCTGCTCAACATAAAAGAAACGCCGGGGACGCCAGCCGCGCCGCAAGAGCCATTCCTGCGCTTTGGGCGACAGATTGTCTTCGGGGCGGCCGCTTTCAAGTGAGACCGGTTTCTGTCCCAGTTCACTGATGTTTTGCTGAACATAATCCGACCACACGGGCAAAAAGGCCATTAGTTCTTCTTTGCCGACTTCCGCAGAAGTGCGGTCGGGAATCTGCGACAGGTCAATTTTTTGTTCTTCACGGTAAAGGTTGCAGTAACGGATACCTGCTCCGGCCACCAGCAGCAAAAACAAAATTTTCCAGATGCGGCCGCTCATTTTACCACCGCAGATTGGAAATGACAAAGTCGGGATAAGCATCAAAATTCGTTGCCAGTTCCCGGGTTTTGGCAACATCGGGAATATATCCCTCGCCGAGGAAATTAACGTGCACGCCTTTGGAAATCAGCGCGGAAGACACGCCGAGCAAATTAGCGCCTTTAATGTCGGTGGCAATGTTGTCGCCGATAATGAGCACATTTTCCTTGCGAACGTCAGGAATCCCATCCAGCGCATAAGCGATAATTTTGGCATCGGGCTTGCCGACGGTAATGATTTTTCCGCCGAGAACGGCATATTGCTCGGCAACGGCTCCCGGAGCCAGACAAATTTCACCGTCTTTATAGCTTGAGGTATCGTTGCCGGCGCAGACCAGCGGAATGCCCATTCCGGCGGCATGTTCCAAAGTGGGCAGGTAATCTTCAAGCACGTCGCTTTGTTTGGCGGCGGCATCCATATAAATAAAATCCGCACGGGAAATGTCTTCTGCAGGCTGATAGTCAAGCCCGGCAAAGACTCCTTTATCGCGGGCGTCACCGATTTTGTAATAATTTGACCCGATGGCGGCAAATTCGCCCTGCCGGGCCTTAAACTTGTAATGGAGAATTTCTCCGGCGGTTACAACGGCATCAAACACGGCAACCGGAAGCTTATTTTCATGCAGGCAGTTTATCAATGACGAAACCCGCAGCGCGGTATTAGAGAGGAGAACGATATGCCTGCCCGCCCGTTTCATCTGTATCAGCGCTTCAACGGCCTCGCTTTTAACTCCGTTTCCTTCGCTCAGCACGCCGTTAAACCCGACAATAACCGTATTGTAGGGCTCAATAACTTTGGAAATGTTGACGATGGGCTTAATCATTTTAATCATGGCGACACACAGCTCTAATTTTTATTCCGCATTCGGGGTACATATTGGACTCAGGATAACAGCAAGTTATTAAAAAATTGCTAGCAAATTGTTGCAAAACATAAAAAAACGGCAGTTTCAGCCGCCGTTTTTTTACATTTTCAAAAAGAAGAACCTTTTCAAAAGAACAAATCACGTTGACCGCCGTTCACCTTGTCCAGTTTTTCCAGCAGACGGCGTTTCAGCGGATTATCTTCCGGCAGGGCGTCCAATTCCCGGCGCACTGCGGCCAGGCCTTTGGCCCGGGTTTCCGGCGAAGCATAATCAATCAGATATTCCGTCAGCGTTAAAACGGCATTCGGCGTGCAAAAGCGTTTAACAAAACCGGGTACGGCAAACTCCATAAAGTGTTCGCCGGTGCGGCCGAGCCGATAACAGCCGGTGCAGAACGACGGCAAAAAACCGGAATCGCAAAGCTCACCGATAACCTGATCCAGGCTGCGGTTATCACTCAGAACAAACTGGCTTTTTTTGCCGCTGGCCACGCCGTCTTCCGGCGCATAAGCACCGACTCCGATATCGGAACCGGCATCAATCTGGCTGATTCCGTAACCGATTGCTTCATTGCGCAGAGCTACCGGTTCGCGGGCAGTCAGAATCATTCCCGTATAAGGAACGGCCAGACGAATGACAGCAATCATCTTCATAAAGTCGGCATCACTCGGCGCGTAAGGCGGATGGTCGGCATAAGCCGTATTCAGCGCCGGCTCGATCCGCGGAAACGAAATCGTGTGCGGCCCGACACCGAATTTTTCTTCCAGATGTATCGTATGATACAGCATGGCCATAGCTTCAAACTTATGGTTATACAAACCGATCAGCGCCCCCATCCCGACATCGTCAATGCCGGCTTCCATAGCCCGGTCAAAGGCATAGAGCCGCCAGAGATAATTCGCTTTCAGGCCGCCGGGGTGAACCGACTGATAGGTCTCCCGGTGATAAGTTTCCTGAAAAATCTGATAGGTGCCGATACCGGCGGCTTTAACCGTTTTAAATCCTTCGACATCCAGCGGCGCCGCATTGATATTGACACGGCGGATTTCTCCCCGGCCTTCTTTGGTTTCATAAACCTTGCGCACCGTTGCGGCAATAAATTCGGGATCATAACGGGGATGTTCGCCGTAAACCATAATCAGGCGTTTGTGCCCGCGCGATTCCAAAGCGCGAACTTCTTTCTCAAGCTCCCGCATGGTCAGCGTCTTGCGCACCAATTCAAGATTAGAACTGCGAAAACCGCAGTAAGTGCAGTTGTTGATGCAGTCGTTTCCCACATAAAGCGGAGCAAAAAGGACAATTCGGTTGCCGTAAATCGTCTTTTTCAATTCACGGGCACCCTCTTTTATCCGTTCAACCAGTTCCGGGTCTTCGGTATTAAGCAAGACGGCCATTTCTTCAGGATCAAGGCGGTTTTTCGCCAGCGATTTGGCGATAATGTCCTCAATCAGGCAGCGGTCGTTTGACTTTTGGCCCAGCAGATCAATGATTTTCGCTTCGGGAATGAAAGACTTCAACCCGTCAACGTTAATTTTCGGTAGTGACATAATATGATAATTATAAAGTTAAAAAATAAATTTACGGGCTTTACTTTATAACTATTCTCTGCAGAGTCAACGCTTATTTAGGCCGAAAGGTTCCAAAATGCGGGACAGCACACCTTTGAGTTCGGAGATGCAGACGCCGTAATTGGTAATCGGCACGTTCAGGGTTTCGCACTTGTTGATGCGCGAGAGAATTTCACGGCGATTGTTCATGCAGCCACCGCACTGAACCACCAGTTTATACTCGCGCAAATCTCCGGGAAAGTCACAGCCGGAAACATGACTTATCTGCAAATCGGCACCGGTTTTCTTTTTCAGCCAGTTGGGAATTTTTACCCGTCCGATATCATCTTCAATCGCATGATGCGTGCAAGACTCGGAAATCAGAACCTTGTCGCCGTCTTTCAGACGGTTGATAACCGACGCCCCTTCGACCAGTTTGCCTAAATCGCCCTTGAAACGGGCAAACAAAATCGAAAAAGTGGTACATTTGATGTCTGCCGGGGTTTCGGCAACCATTTTATCAACCACCTGGGAATCGCAGACAACCAAATCAGGTTTGTTTTTAAGATTCCGCAAAACACCGGCGTAGTCGTTTTCCTTAACGACAATAACCGTGCAATCGTGGTCCAGACAGTCGCGGATTGCCTGAACCTGAGGCAGAATCAGGCGTCCTTTCGGGGCTTCATAGTCAATCGGCACAATCATTATCACCGTTCCGTGCGGCGGAATCAGATCGCCGAGCAGAGAGGGCGTGTTAATTACATCTTCCGGCGCCGCTTTGATTAACGCGGCTTTCAATTGGTTAAGCACCCGGTCGCGGCAGGTTTTGTCTTCGGCATTGCAACGGATGCCGTCGCCGTCGCTCGGATAAATATCCGCTTTATTGAAAATTTTTATCAGAGGGATATTGCGGGCGGACACTTCTTCAATAATTTCGGCTTCCTCCAGACCGATTTTGTTTCCTTCGCACACCAAAACCGCCACATCGGCCCGATCAAGCACACGGCGGGTTTTGGCCAGGCGCTGTTCCGCCAGTTCGGTTTTATCGCCGAAGCCCGCGGTATCCAGCCAGACAACCGGCCCAAGCGGCAGGAGTTCCTGCGTCTTTTCGACCACATCGGTGGTCGTGCCGGCAATGTCGGAAGTTATGGAAACGTTCTGCCCGGTTATCAGATTCAAAAAGCTTGATTTGCCGGCATTGACCCGCCCGAGCAGGGCAATGTGCAGACGTAAAGACTTAGGCGCGGTTTCAGACATCTTTTTACCTTTCTGTTATTTGACGGTTTTATAACCTGATAATTGCTTAATGGCCTCATTGGCAACGGTTAAGCCAAAAATGGCGGTAATGGTCGGCAGCGAACCGAGAATATTGCGCGTCCCCTTTTCTTCCGCCGGACAGATGCCGCCGCCGGGAAGCACGGCCTGTTCGTCGGAATAGACGCAGCGCACGCTTTGCAAATCAACTCCGCGGCGTTTTAAGCGCCGGCGGAGCAAACGCGACAGACCGCAGTTTTTCGTCTGGTTAAGGCGGGCGGTTTTAATGCAGGAAGGATCGGTTTTCAGGGCCGCTCCCATAGAGGAAACAAAAGGGATGCCGCGGCGGCACAACTCCTCAATCAAACAGCATTTGGCATTAAGCGAATCGATGGCGTCGATGACAAAATCCGGCTTCATATCCAGCAGTTCGGGCAAGTTGTCTTCGTCAACAAACATATCTTTTACTACAATTTCACAGTCAGGATTAATCTCACGAACCCGTTCGGCGGCAACGGCGGTCTTTTTGCAGCCGACGGTTGACGTCAGCGCGAGTATCTGACGGTTAATATTGGTTTCGTCAAAAATATCAAAATCAACCAAAATCAGCCGGCCGACACCGGAACGGGCAACGGCTTCCAGTGCATAGCCGCCCACGGCACCCAGGCCGACAATCATCACGCAGGCCTGCTGCAGACGACGGATGCCGTCTTCGCCCAGCAAAAGTTCGGTGCGCATTAAACGAGGGTTAGCCGACATGTATAAACTCCAATGAATTTTGATAAACCCGGGCGGCGAAATCAGGCAGATTTTCACCGCGCCAGCCTGCAATTTTTTCTGCCAGCCGCGGAATATATGCCGGCGTCACTTCGGCATTTTTGTCAGGCCCCTGATAGGGACCGTCGGTTTCCAGCAAAAGTTTGTCCGCCGGAACCATATTGACCAGTTCTTCTTTATCCGCATTGCGCAGAATTGACGCCGAAAAAGAAACATATCCTCCGGCTTTAAGAATTTTTTTCAAAACTTCACGTTTGCCGTTATACGAATGAAAAACAAATTTTGCCGGCAGCATATCCCAATAATTTTCCAGCCACTCCTGCGCCTTGACGGCATGGATTATAAGCGGGCGTTTCAGCTCCTCCGCCAACAGTATATGTTGGCAAAAGACTGTATTTTGCGGTTCGTCGTCCGGGTTTTTAATGCCGTCCAGCCCGCATTCGCCAATCAGCGCTTCCGGAAAGCGGGCCAGATATTCGCGCAGACGCGGCAGCCAGTCCGGTTTGGCCTCTTGCAGGTACCACGGGTGAAGCCCGAATGCCGGAACTACCGTGCCCGGATACTGTTTGGCAAAGCGGGCAACCTTATCCCAGTCAAACATTCCGGTTGCGGCGCAGACAAGCCGATCAACCCCGCCGATCAGCGCTTCTTTAACGATATCCGTTGCAAATCCGGTCTTATAATCTTGCAAATGGAGGTGAGTGTCGATAAACTGCATTTAAATTTCCTATTCAAATTTAAGAGGATAATAGGCAGAAATGAGTATTTTGACAAGACCGATTTTAGAAATCAACCTTGATAATCTGACGGAAAACTATCTGACCCTGCAAAAAATTTCGGGCAAAGCCACGGCGGCCGCCGTGGTGAAAGACGATGCCTATGGCCTGGACGCGGCAAAAGTCGCCGGTATTTTATATCGCCGGGCCAAATGCCGCCATTTTTTTGTGGCCCATGCGGTTGAAGGACGCGCGGTCAGAGAAGCGGCGCCTGACGCACAGATTTATGTTTTGCAGGGAATCGGCGAAGATTCTCTGGCTGATTTTGAAGCGGCAAAATTAATTCCGGTTATCAGCGACAGAGAGCAGCTGGCTTTCTGGAAAGAACACCGGATTTCCGGCATCAAACCGGCCGTTAACATCGAAACCGGATTGAACCGCCTCGGTTTTCGGGAATATGAACTTTCGGAAATGCCCGATGCGGACAAAAAAGAATTTTCGCTGGTGATGTCGCACCTGGCCTGCGGCGACGCACAAGGACATTTTATGAATCAACATCAACTGGACATGTTCCAATTTCTGCGCGAAACCTATTTTCCCAAACTTCCGGCCAGCCTTTCAGCTTCCGACGGAACTTTTCTCGGAGCGGATTATCTGTTTGACATGGTCCGTCTGGGAGCGGCGGTTTACGGCATTAACACCGCCCCGTATCGGGAAAATCAGATGAAAAACGTGGTTACCGTCAAGGCGCCGGTTTTACAGATTGCCGACTTGCCGAAAGGCGACTTTGTCGGATATTCGGCAACTTACCGCGCCAATGCCAACCGTAAAATAGCCATTGTTTCCATCGGCTACGGTGACGGTATTCCGCGTTCACTGTCCAATGTGGGCAAAGTTTTCTTCAATTTGTGCGACAAGCTGCATGAAGCGCGGATTTTGGGACGCGTTTCAATGGACAACATTATTTGTGACGTCACCGACATATCCAATCTGCAAGCAGGGGATATGGCGCATTTGATTGCCGATTTTTATACACTGGACGATATGGGACGCGATGCCGGCACCATCGGCTATGAAATCGTTTCAAGAATCGGCAAAAATCCTCGTTTTATCCGCCGCTATATCGGCGATGACGAAGACTAAAGCTTCTCAAACAAAAGCACCGCCTTCCGGCGGTGCTTTTTTATACTGTTAAATCAGAATTAAAGGTCAAAAGTGTTGAACTTCTTATTCAGGAGAGCCTGATTCAATTCTTCACTCCCCTTACCGGTTTTGACACCCGTATCGGCGTTTCTTGTTGCCGTGCCGCCCTGTCCCTGTTCAGCCGAGAAGTTCTGCCGGGAGTCAACACGGACAACATTGCCCTCACCGTCAACGCCGACATTAGTATTCAGACGAGCGCCCTCACTGTTGATATTTTCATCCAGCGGGCCGTTGCCGCCAACACCTTTCAGAACAGGCTGTTCCAGTTCGTTGGGAGCTTCCGGCGCCGTAACTACCGGCTGGTCAACCTGAACCGGATCAATGTAAGTCGGAATCGGCGTCGGATCAACACGCAGCGTAACCGGGGTCGGCTCAATCGGCGGCAGATTCTGAACCGGAGCCGTCGGATTTGCCGGTTCAACCGGGGTTGTTACCGGCGGAACATGACCGCCGATACGACCCGGAATAATCGTGGTCTTATCACAGTCAACATGAACGCTCCGCGTATAAATATTCGGGTCAGTATAGCCATAGTTCGGATCTTTCGGGAAACCGACACCGTGCGGATCCTGAACCGAATCGGTAAACTTATCAGCCAGACGGCTGAAATATTCAACCGACGAAATATTACGGACTTCATCACAGTCTCTCAAAAGTTTTAAAGCCGTATCGTCACCGTAATACAAGAGGTTAACACGTCCGAGGTTAACGGCCATTTCCGGCGTCATGCCCTCAGGAAGTTTAACAATATCATCATTGACATTGGCAACCATGAGATCCGAATCCTGAACGATGCGCAGGTTCCGGACATAAACGGCCTGCTCGCGGGCTCCTACCGTATATTCATGGGCGGAAGCGGCAACATCTTCACCGGCAACGGCCTCAGGCGCACTGTTAACTGCGGCAGTGTCCGCTGCAGCAACATTATTGTCCTGCCAAGGCAACGGTTTGAACAAAGGTGCCGTCTCTTCAGCCGGGCGCTCAATATAATCAGAAATACCGTTGTGGTTTTCATCAAGCATCGGCGTCACATTTTCAGAAGCCGGCTGCTCGGAAACCGGCGTGCTTACCGTATCATGATGCGACTGGGCAAGATGATCGGCAATTTCATAACCAACACCATACATACCAAGCGAGAAAATCGCACGTTTGACAGCTTTGCCGCGTTCTTCCGGATTGTCCCAGGCCTGAGCGATATCCGTTGCGCCGCGAGCCAAGACAACCCCGGCCGCCGTTAAAGCTTTAGCCTGTGTCAGCGGCGCGATTGATGCGGCGCCGGCCTGGGCTACGGTTGAACTCAAGGTGATTGCAGAAGCAACCTGTGCACCGGCGATGGCGAAAGATGCAACGGAAGATCCCATATACAGACCGGCCATCAAGGTGTCTTTTTTATGCTCTTTCATATACTGCCAGAAATTTTTCATCTGCGGATTAACGCGGGCTTCTTCACGATAAGCCTTTACCATCGGGTGAACCCGGCGATAATAAGTCCAGGCACCGAAAGCAGCCATACCGGCCGGACCGCCGAGACCGGCCACAAAGGCCATTCCGACATCTTTATAGACGCCCTGTTCCGCCAAAATCTGCGAATAAGTGCGGGCTTTAATATAGGTTTCCTTCAATTTGTTTTTCAAATTTGCGTTAGCGGCGGCAACTTTGTCTTTAAAGCGGGAAGCCAAAGACAGCTTTTTGAATTTGTCGGCCAGCTTGTCGGCAAAATTGCTTAACGAAACAACCTGCGCGGCCATCACGCCGGAAACGGCGGCCGTTGAAACACTCTGTTTTTGTCCGGCAAGGATAGAAAGCAAATTGTCTTTGGTCTGAGCTGCCGAGGTTGAACCTTTTACCCAGTTGTTGGTGGCCATAATTCCGTAAATGCTCAGGTCAATGTTGTCACGCAGGCGGCGGTTATAGCTCTCCTGAGTCAGCGGCTCTGTCGTGTTATATAATTCAGAGGTCGTTTTTAATTTGGCAATTTCAATAATGTTCGGCGCAACGTCAATTTTCTGGCCGTTTTCGTTAACGACTTCCAAATTGCCGAGATATTTGCGGCTGGCGGCAAAATCTTTGTTTTCGGCATTCAGAGGATCAACCTTGCTTAAAGTTTCAATTTGCTTTAAGTTATCTCTGACCAAGGCTTCCTCATCGCTGTCAACTCTGGCAGCGCCGCCTCTGATGTTCTGATTGCCGTTATTCCCGTCTGCTTCGAGAATAGCCTCCAGTCGGCTGCCTGCCACATGCATCAGCTTATTGAACTGGGTTTTGTATTCGGCATTGTCTTTCAAAGCCGAATAGATTTCAACCAGCTCCTTATCGCTCAAATCTTGCAAACCGTTTTGTACTTTGGCAGCAGCAGTTTTAGCGTCCATAACATTAACTCCTCTAAATTTTGCTTGATTGGCAGTAATTTACCATAATTTTATCAATTGTTCAACAGGTTTTTGTCAAATTAGGCAATTTTTTTATTATTTCACAAATCTGTAACAAAACAGCCGCCCGAAGACGGCTGTTACAGCTTATTTTTCAGCAACATGGTATTGACGCGGATTAACAAAGACCTGCTGCTGTGCGGGTTTTACCTGCTGTTCAGAAGCAGGCGCTTCTTGAGAGACAGGCGGCGTCGATGACTGACCTTTTCTGGCAACCACGTCCCGAGCATTTTGCAGCTCGGCGTTAACTCTCTCACTGGCAGCCGACGACTGATTCTCACTCTCCTGCGTGCCGAAATTCTGAGCTTCGTAATATTTTGCCATGCGGTCAAAGTCTTTTTCCATTTGTCTCAGGCTGGCTTCCTCTGAACATCCTCTGCTGCGCAGTTCGGCATCACGGGCATTCATGAAAGCGGCCTGTCTGTCACTGATTTCTCCGTTGGCGACAGCTTCTTTCATAACCTCGCTGACCGGCCGGTCTCCGGTACGCATTTCATGAATGACTTTGGAAGCTCCTTCATAAAATTTAGCGTCTTTTACATCCGCGCTGTAAGTTTCCGGATGCTCTGTGCCGGTTTCGGCAGCGTTTTGCAGATTTTCGGCCAAACGGACTTCTTCGGCATTTTCTTTCATGGCGTCAAGGGTTTTGTCCACTTCTTTCAGGCCGCGGCGGACATCTCTCCGGCTCAGTTCTTCGTCATCAACCTTGCCGTCCTGATTGCCGTCTCTGCCGTCAAGCTCATGTTTCACCAGGTTGCCGACTTCATTTCCCTGCTGTTCGGACATTTCACCGGCAGCAACCCGGCTGCTCATATAAGTATCAATTTGTTCTTCGACACTTACATTCTCATCTTTGCGGGCCGCATTGATCTGAGATTTGAGAGACTTCTCATCTTCCGGCTTGCTTAAAGAATCTTTTTCTTCCTGGTAATAAGCTTCATCACGCACGGCTTCAGGCGCTGCCGGAGCCGGCTTTTCCTCCTCCGGTTTCGGATTTCCGCCCTCCGGCGGTACAACCGTCTGTTCCGGTGCCGTCGGCGTTGTCTTCTGTTCATCTCCCGAAGGAACGGTACGGCTGCTTCCCGGAATTTCACCGTTATGATAGCCGCGATCCGAGAAGTCATCGACACTTCCGTTCAACTTGGCAAAATCTTCCGGCGTCCATGACTTGATACTCTCCGTCAGTTTGGCAGAGCTTTGCCAGCCGTGCCCCAGCGCCTGATTTATTTCTGCCGGGGTCTGCTGAATATCCATGGCCAGTTTATAGGCATATTCTTCTTTGCTTTCAATTCCTTCAGGCAGTTTAATCTCGCCCTTTTCTATCATATTATAAATATGCTGCGTATTTTCTTCGCCCAAAAACTTATTGGCCCGGTTCTGCCAGAAGCTTGTGTTTTCCTGAGCGGTTTCCGCGGCCGGATGTTCATGATATCCGCGTGGCGTATCGTCCTGCCGGGCCGTATCAAAAGAATGCGGTTCAGGTTCCGGAGCCGGCGGTTCCTGATGAGACCAAGGCATTCTGAACCAGTTATGGGCCGGTTTATCAGACAGAGATGACTCATCCTGATTTGACCAGGGCATTTTTAACCAGTCATGAGCCGGTTTGTCGGCCGGGCGCTCCAGATAATCAGGAATTCCGTTATGGTTTGCATCCCATTCCTGTTTCGGCTGAACCTGATGTTTGAAATCGTCACCGTCTACCGGCGATTCATGCGCCTGAGGCGAATCCGGATTGTTGGCTTTCATAAAACCGGTAAAGCCCAAGCTGATTAAACTACCGGTCAGAACGCCGCCAAAGGATTTCCAGGCATTCCGGCGCAGTTCCTTTCTTTTTTCGGGATCTTTTTCCCTGAACGAGGCAACCATATCAATTGCCCCGGCAGAAAGGCCGCCGGTCAGAGAAATTCCCATACGGGCCATCCGCTGGCCGTCCTGAGTGGTGGCTGCCACCTGCTCGCCGAAACGTTTGCCCCAGGAAGAAATTTTTTCGGTCCAGGGAACGTCTTTACCCGGTTCGGTTCCGGAAAAAGCATTGCTGACCGTTTGTTTCATTGTATCCCAGGTGTTGCCCAGGCCGTTTTGATAAACTTGTCCGCTCAGACCGAAATCATTGACGTTCAATCCGTCAAGCCCGACCATGTAGCCGGACATTACCGTACCGGCAACACTGACAGCCAGACCAATGGCTTCTTTCGGATTTTTTCTCAAATAACCGAACCAGTTTTTATACTGTCCGTCTTTATTGGCTTCCCGATAATGTTTAACACTGTCTCTGATTGCCTTGCCGGTTTTATAAACCGACAGGGCAGCCAAACCGACGCCGCCGGTCGTTAAGCCGATTGCCGAGCTGACAGCCAGATTTTTGAGGAACGGGTATGCCTTGGGATATTTTTTGGCCAAGCGCTTGTCAAAGTCTTTAATCCGGCTCCACAGGGATTTATGTCCGGTTTTTTGAGCCACGCGTCTGGAAACATGCTCCAAAACGGACGTGCGGGAGGCCAGCGTGGTCAATGCCGCCGCATTGCTGACTTTGAAACTGTTGTTTTCCCCTTTTACCGCAGCAGAAATAAATTCCTGCGCCTGTTGATTAAATTCTTCAGGTTTCTGCGGATGCTCAGGGTCGGCTTTGGCGGCATTTTCCACCATTTGAGCTGCAATCAGGCTGACCATGCCGGCCTGCATGTGAGTTGCATAAGCCTCGGTCAGCAGCTGTTGCTGCTGTTCTTTGCTTAATTTGGCAAAATCAGGATTCAGGCTGAGTTCCAACATGACTTCGTTATAAGCCAGTTCAGCCATATTTTGTTTGAAATCATCTTTGTTTACGGCATCAAAATCTTTATTGCCGTTCTCGATTTCAAGTTTGTCATAAAAGCGGTCAATCTCATTGAACTCGGGATGAAGAAGTTTTCCTTCCTCATCTTTGGCAAAGGGATCAAAATCTTTGCCCAACGCCTCCAGCGCCTGCTGGTTGGCTTCCAAGTGCGGGGCGCTTTCCGGCGTCAGATTGGAAAGGCCGTATTCGGCATCAAATTCCTGATAGAATTTATTGAGGCTGTCGCCGATTTTGGCATTGCGGTCTTTCTTTTCCTGACTGTTATTATTGGCCTGAATGTCGTTGCTGACTTTCAGCCATTCGGAATATTCGGGAGCAGTTTCCATGGTCCAGGGCTGCTCGGGATTGGCCGAAGCCATCAGCTGTTCGGCATAGTCGGCCATTTTCAGTTTGGCTTGCAGAGCTTCCGGACGGGTGGCCTGGGCAATTTTATCGTCAAGGAGACCTAATACGCTCCATGCCTGGCGGATTTCTTCATAACTTAATTTGCTCAAGTCTCCCCGGGTGAGGGCTATGGCTGCCCGATATTCTTCTTGGGAAACGGCTTCATTTTCCGGGTTTTGCGGCTGTGCCGGAGCATCGGCATTTTCCGGATTTTGCTCATCTTGCGGCGCGGGTGTTTCGCCGGAGGTTTGATTCTCGTCCGAAGGCCGGTCGTTTGCCGGTGCCGAATCGGCAACATCAGCGGAACGCAATTCCGCAAGGTAACCGTCAAAAGCTTCCGGGCTGAAAGTTACCGCAGCATCCGCATTATGGTCAAGCAGCGCCTGACGCTGTTCCGGCGTCAGGTTGGTTTGAGCTTCAAGCCATTGTTCAAAGGTTACCCGTTCCGGCTGGGCCGTCTGCCCGTCACTATTGCCCATAACGTCGTTAACTTCTGAAACTTCGTCCGCTGTTCCCTGAGAAAGAGCATCAAGATTAATTGTTGTATCTTCATTATTCTTATCAGCCATAACCGTATCCTTTAAATATAACTCGCATTAAATAAATGGTAACATACCGCAAGTATATTTTCAATAAATTTTGTCAAGAATATTGTCGATTTCAGTAAAATGTAACCAAACCTTAATATTTGGCTTTCAGTTTAACTGATAATGGTTAAATTTTATTTAGTTTTTGCCGGCGGCTGCCAAGCCCTAAAAAAAGGCGCCGCAACGCCTTAAAAAACTTAGCTGCACTTAATGCAGAGAAGTCCGGCAAAATCTTCAATACGGAAAAAATCCCGCCGAAGCGGGATTTTCCTTTGATCTCTGCCTTATGCCCGTTTTTGCTGATGAGTAGAAACAAAAGCATTTCGGGTATTGGTGTCCATCTCGACCACTTTGGTCGGTTTCTGAGTTGGTTTCAATCGGCCTTGAGCCATCAGAATCCGACGTGCCTTTTTAACTTCCTGATGTTTAGCTTCTTGTTCCGGTGTCCGAGCGGCTTTCCGCTTATTTAATGCCTCCTGTGCCTTAGACGGTTGCTGAGTTTCCGTTCCGGCAGTTCCTTCATTTCCGGTTATTCCCGCAAAATTGAATGTCTCAGGGTTGTTCGGGTCAGGCGTCCGGGCTGCTGTTTCCGCCGGTTTGCTGTCCTTCGGCGATGACAAATCTTCCCCTACGCCCTCATTTCCGGTAAGACCCGCAAAGTTATAGCTTTCCGGATTATTCGGTTCAGGGGCACGCGTCTCAGGCTTTTCTTCTCTGGTCTGAGGCTTGACTTCGGGTGCCGTCTGCTCTTGTTCTCTGCCCGCCGTCGGCGCAGGTTTTTCCTTGGCCGGGAACAATGTCGGATTTTGCTCGCGTATGGCTCCCATTTGTTCGTCCGTCAGGCCTTTTTCCTTAAAGCCCGTTTCCATCATGTTAACCAAACCGTTATACATTTCATCTCCGGGTTTCAGACCGTTTTCCGCCCCCAGCTGCTTCAAAATACCCAGCTGAGATTGGACAAATTTGTCTTGTTCCTGGCTTAAAGGCGGAATTTCTTTTTCCTTCGGTTTTTCCGCGGTCGGCTGGGGAGCCGGAACTTCCTGCTCTTTGGGCTGTTCCTTAACCGGAGGCGTTTGGCTTTGGGATTCCTGTTCTTTGGTTTCTTCCGTTTTATAGGGATTCTTTATGCCAAACTGCTCCAACTGTGCCGCAACATTGCGGTTGCGTTCTTCTTTGGCCACAACATGGTTGTGGTTCACCTTATCCTGAACCTCTTTGCTGATTCCCAACCAAGCCGCGGCTAACTGGGCATTTTCCGGCGTCAGCTGAACTTTGCCGGAATTAATGGCATCCAGATATTTATCTGCATAGCCCGACATATTATAATGGGCCCCGCTGCCGGCCGAATATTGGTCAAACAGATTGACATCCCGCAACTGAGTCCAGGCAGCTGTTACCTGCTGCGCATTTAAGCGGGAAATTTTTTTCTCGTTTGAAGCCTGTTTGATGGCGGTTTTCGTGTCTTGTGCCACTAAATTCGGATCCCCCAGCGCTTTGGCCTTCAACTTCTTATAGCCGTTGCGAATCCAGTTGACGCCGGCTTTGATTTTATTATAAGTCCACTTAGCGGCCTTATAGGGAAGAATGACCGGTGAAGCGACAACATAAGCAGTCATCCAGGCGGCTTGTTTGGTGCCGTTCCATACTTTTTTGCCGAAATTTTTAACTTTGTTGACGCCGTTGTTAATCTTGTTTTTAACTTTGGTTACCCGATTGTTGATTCCGGTTTTAACGGCATTTACCGCACCGTTGATTTTGTTCTTGGCGGCATTATACCCCATAACGGCCAATTCTTTGACGCCGAAGGCCAGCACAAACGGCACTTCGGCAGCGGTTTTGGCTCCCTGTTTGACTTTTTGCGCCGCTTTGTTTTTAAATTCGACGGCTTTAGCCTTAGCCTGGGCAAACATTTGTTTTATTGCAGCTTTATCGCGGTTGTACTGCATCCGCCGCAGACGGTTGACCGCCTTTCCCTTGGCTGCCAAAGCCTTGGCCTTGTCAGAAACATGCTGTTTGACGGCAACGGCACCCTCTTTTATATTATGGGCCGTATTGACAACACCTTCTTTAAATTGCTGCTGAGCTGCTTTAGCCTGCTCGCTGACCCTTTCGCCGAAAGACTTTTCTTCAATGCCGCGCTCAACGTTGAACCATTTCTGTTCCGCATCTTTAAAAGTTTCAAAATCTTTTCCGCCGTCCATATACATGGTTGAAGGAGCATGATCAAGGATGGAACGGAAATTGTTCGTCTCCCGCGGATCCAGCTTATATTTGCCTTTTGCAACATTTTCAATCATCTTCCAGGCAACATCTCTGACCTGTGCCCGCTGGGCATCGGTAAAAGCGGCCGGATTGCGCTCCATTGCCAGCTGCAGATTAGAAATATCGCGCGGCTCAAGTTTTTCTATCGTGTCTCCGCCCAATTGAAACCAGGCCTGAGCCTGTCCCTCATTCATCGGACCAACGTAATATTTATCTTCTTCGGCCATAACACACCTCGCTTAATCTTCTATCTGCTTATTCTGACCTATTAAAACAGAAATTGGTTAAAATAACCTTATTCTTAATTTATCACAGTTTCTATCTTTTGTCCATAATTTTAGACAAATGTCATAAATCCGTTACATTCAGAATATGTTAAATTCAGCTGTTTTTAAACCACAAATGGAAGTATATTTTATTTTTTTCCAAAGGTCTTATAACCACAGTTCATTAAACGTAAATTATTTTTCAACCTAACAATTTTTGCCGCCGGAACTAAGGACAAAAAAACCCCGCCGAAGGGCGGGGTTTGGGAGGTTCCTTGTCGCTTACGCAACTTTCGCATTGCTGACTTTGGCATCAAACACAAGTTTGGCACCTTCAATATCGGCTTCAGTTCCCGAGAGGCAAGAAGCTTCAATTTTAACCGCCAGAACCTGCTCGGCAACATAGGCTTTGTTTTCTTCCAGAGCTTTGGCCAGCTCGGCATCTGCCGTCTGATAGCAAAGTTCAATCCGGTCAGAAATGTTAAAATCTTTATCTTTGCGCAGGGTCTGCACCAAACGGACAAAGTCACGGGCCATTCCTTCGCGTTTCAACTCGTCAGTCACATTGGTATCCAACGTGACCACCGCTTTATTGTCGGCAAAAGATTTTCCGGCGACGCCGTCTTTCATCTCCAGACGGACTTCAAACAGGTCTTTCGTCAGGTTCTGACCGCCGATAGACAGGGTTCCGTCGGCGTTCAGCGTCCAGCTGCCCTGCTTGTAAGCCGCCATGACCGCTCCCATATCTTTACCCAGGGCTTTACCAAGCAACGGCGTATAAAGATAGATTTTCTTTGCGGCATAGTTTTCCAGATTGCTGTCAAATTTAACCTCTTTTACATTCAGTTCGTCTTTGACAATTTCCTGATAAGCCGGATTCAATTCGGCGCCGATAACCGTCAGACTGTTCAGCGGCAGACGGTTGCGGAGATTTTTCTCTTCACGGATGAATTTGCCGGTTGAACAGAGATCCTGCACAAAGTCCATGGTGTTTACCAGTTCTTCGTCATAATTTATGCCGCTCAGAGACGGATAGTCCGTCAGGTGGACGGATTCCTCCCCGGTAAGGGCCTTAAAGACATATTCGCAGAGGAAAGGCATAATCGGCGCGGCAATTTTGCAGACATTGACCAAAACGGTATAAAGCGTGTCAAAGGCATTGGCATTCCCTTCCCAGAAACGGTCACGGGTGCGGCGGATATACCAATTGTTCAAGACTTCCATAAAGTTTGCCAATTCGTTGGTTGCCAATGAAACGTCATAAGTTTCAAGCCCGGTCTTTACCACTTCGCCCAAATGTTTCAATTTTGAGAGAATATAATTGTCAATTGCTTCCGGCGAAGAGGCGATTTCCTTAGCCTTATATTCCTCGGCATTGGCATAAAGGGTAAAGAAGTAGAACGCGTTCCACAACGGAATTTGTGCCACGCGGGAAGCCTTGGCGATTTCTTTGCCCTCTTTATCGACGGCGAGATTACCGCCTTTCAAAACCGGAGAAGACACCAGGAACCAGCGCAAAGCGTCAGAACCGATAGAATCCAACACTTCGTTCGGGTCGGGATAGTTTTTCAGGCGTTTGGAGAGTTTCTGTCCGCCCTCGGCCATCAGCAGGCCGGTACAAATACAGTTTTTGAAAGCCGGGCGGTTATGCAGCGCGGTTGACAGCACGGTCAGGGTATAGAACCAGCCGCGGGTCTGATCCATCGCCTCGACAATGAAATCAGCGGGAAAATGATTCTCAAACCATTGTTTGTTTTCAAACGGATAGTGAACCTGAGCATAAGGCATTGAACCGGATTCAAACCAGCAGTCAAAAACATCGCCGACACGGCGCATCATGGTTTTTCCGCTCGGGTCGTCCGGGTTCGGATAGACAACGTCGTCAATGTAGGGCTTATGCAGGTTGGTCACTTCAAAACCGGTCTTTTCCTTAATTTCGGCAATAGAGCCGAAAACATCAATACGCGGAAATTGCGGATTATCCGATTTCCAAACCGGAATCGGCGTTCCCCAGAAACGATTGCGGGAAATCGACCAGTCGCGGGCACCTTCCAGCCATTTGCCGAAGCGGCCGTCTTTAATATGCTCAGGCACCCAGTTAATCTGCCGGTTGTTTTTAACCATATCGTCACGGAAATCGGTTACTTTAACAAACCAGCTGGACATCGCTTTGTAAATCAGCGGCGTGTCTGTACGCCAGCAGAAAGGATAAGAGTGGGTATATTGCTCTTTTTTAACCAGAAGGCCTTTTTCTTTCAGCAGCTGCATAATCGGTTCGTTGGTTTCAAAAACCTGTTTGCCCTCATAGTCGGGAACTTCGGCGGTAAATTTACCGGCTTCGTCAACCGGACAGACAACCGGGAAATTCTCATCATAAGCGCGGCAGGCTTCAAAGTCGTCCTGGCCGAAGCCCGGGGCAATATGGACAATGCCGGTACCGTCTTCGGTGGAGACGAAGGTTCCGCTCAGCACTTTAAAAGCGCCTTTGTTTTTCAGGTGTTTGAAATAAGGGAACATCGGCTCATAGCTCATGCCGACCAAATCTTTGCCTTTCAACGTCCCCGTTTGCGCGGCGTGTTCAAGCTGTTTTTTATAGCGGCCGAGCAAAGCCTGAGCCAGAATATATTTCTCGCCGTTTTCTTCCATGACTGCATAGTCGATGTCCTCACCGACCGCCAGCATCAGGTTTGACGGCAGTGTCCAGGGCGTGGTCGTCCAAACCAGCATATTCATGCCGTTTTCGAGCTTGAACATAACGGTAATCGCGTTATCGGTTTTATCCTGATAGCCCTGATTGACCTCAAAGTTAGAGAGCGGCGTTTCCGCGCACCAGGAATAAGGCAGCACGCGGTAATCCTCATAAACCAAACCTTTGTCATAGAGCTGTTTAAAGTTGGAGATAACGCTTTCCATAAACGGCAGATCCATGGTTTTGTAGTCATGGTTAAAATCAACCCAGCGGCCGATACGCTTAAACATGTCAACCCAGATGCCGGAATATTTCAGCACGTCGGAGCGGCAAAAGTCATTAAATTTTTCAACGCCGAATTCCTCAATCTGTTTGCGGCCTGAAACACCGAGCTGCTTTTCGGCCGACATTTCCGCCGGCAGTCCGTGGCAGTCCCACCCCAGACGGCGCTCAACCTTTTTGCCGTTCATGGTCTGAAAGCGGGCAACGACATCTTTGACATAAGAAACCATGATATGCCCGTAATGCGGCGTGCCGTTGGCGAACGGAGGGCCGTCATAAAAAACGAATTCCGCCGCACCGTCGCGGTTACGGACTGATTTTTCAAAAGTTTTGTCTTCTTCCCAAAATTTGAGAACTTCTTTTTCAAGCTCGACAAAGTCGGCCTTCGCCTTAACTTCAGCGTAATGTTTAGTCATGTTTAAACACCCTAAAATTTAATTTAACTGTCTGATTTGTGTGATTGGTATGAAATATGTGCAAAAAATGATGTATCCCCTAAGGGATAATAATGGAAGGAATGGTATGTATCAAAAAGCCGTTCATCATTTTTTATTCGTAAAAGATTATTTTTTTACATAAGTAATACAAGAATCCCGACGAGTCAAACAGAAATTCATATATTTGAAACGCCAGGGATATTATTTTCCAAACAGAGAGGTTAATATTTTGGCCGTCCACAGCTCACGAAAAGCCGAGCGGCGCCGTTTCATTTTTTCAATATCCTCTCGGCGCTGCAGTTGGTAACGGGCTTTTTCACACAGCAGCCAGCGGCGTTTCCTTTCCTGCCGCAGAGCCTGCGACGGGCTTAATTCGCTGCGGGTGCCGCTTATTTTGTTCTGCCAGGCCAAACGATTGCCTTGGCGGTCATAAACGTTGATTTTATCGACCAACTTTGACTTTTCACACAACCCGGTTACGACCGGCAGGGCCTTAAATAAAATGAAATGTTTGGCAAATTCGGGACGGCGGGGATAATTCACAACGTCTTTCGGAGCCGATTTGTTTTGATTTTCAAGCGCCTGCTCGTAGCGGTGAATCATTCCCAGCGTGCTGCGGCGGCGGTCAAGCGCAAGAATGTCCACTTCCGTTTGATAGCCGTGTTCCCGGGCATGGTGCAAAATCTGCGCCGTCTGCCCCGGCAGCAGCATATTGCGCAGGCGAAAGATAACCAAATTGTAGCGAAGCTTAACCGCTTCATCGACAATTCGGTTAAACCACTCGTCGGCCATTTGCGGGTTCCGCTCTTCGCCTTCCGGCAAAAAGGCTTTCAGTTCATCGACTTCCAGACAGGCGGGCGACGTTTGAAACGACTTGAGCAGCAACGGTTTAATATTGGTTGACTTTCCGGCCCCCGGTGACCCGAAAACGAAAATCAACCGCGGTTGTTCTCCGGCCGGAACCTGCTGTTTTCCGGTGAAAAAGTAATTGCAAACCTGAATAAAATGTTCGTTCTTTTCCATGGTCTTCTTATTTGATGTTTGACAATAAAAAAGATAATAACTTATTTTGTCTATTTTCGCAATATCATTTTAAATAAAAAAAACCGGAAGTCAGACTTCCGGAAAAAACGGTTGAACAAGGCAGGTTTATTCCTGCTGTTCGCCATAAACAATTTTAATTGTCTTACCGTTTTTATTGGTGATTGTAGCGGCGGTCCAGTCAATCTTCGGCGTTTTATCCGAAGCATCGGTGAACCAGAGGGTTATTTCCTCTTTTTGGCCGGTGCGAATAACCAGATAGGTTTGTTTCGCATCATGCTTGTACCAGTATTCAACCGGGACGCCGCGGGTGGTCAGCGTGATGGTCTGATCGGTTTCAAAGCTCCCGTATTCGATAGCTCTGACCGACTTGGCGGCATCGGCATCACGATAGCTGTCCGCATTCGGACGTTCGCCGTACATGTTGATTGTCTTGACCAGCTGCTCTTGAGCATTCACGGTGAAAACAGCCGCTGCGGCCATGATCACCAAAAATAAAAACTTTTTCATTTTTGTGAGTTTTTTGAGATTAATAATATGTATGTAATTGATTTTGGATTTTAACTTAGCAGAAAAATCATTTTTTGTCTATATATTTTTTATAAAAAAAATGCCGCTGCCGGAATTGCCGGCAACAGCATCTGATGTTTTTAAATATCTCCAAACGTTCCTTTGTTGGGAGAAACGGAAATTACCGCTTTTATTTTCTGCCCGTTAATCACCATGGTGACAGCGGCTGCGGTGTTGCTTATCTCCAGAGAATAGTTTACCGTTCCGTGTTCGTCATTCACACTTTCCGGCAGTGTTTCAGACGTACGGGCAGAGGCTTTAGGCGTCCCGGAATCCGCAGAAAAACGCACGACAATATATTCCTGTTGATTGGTTTCAAAGTAATATTCATAAGCGTTTTCCGAAACAGCCAGCCAGTGATAACAAGTCAGCTGAAGCCCCGGCTTATAGAAATTGGCCGTCAGCCATTTGCCACCGTCTGCCGTGACGCCTTCGTCCATTGAAACGACATCGATAGATGCGTCATCTTCGGAACAGGAAACCAACGATACGGAGAACATAAACAAAGCTGCAAAAATAAAAGATAAATTTTTCATAACATGTTAAATTTGCGGCGAAAATTTCGCCAGATTATTGAATTGAGTTAATTGTTTTCCCCAAAAAGGTTCTTATAAACAAGTCAATCGCCAGCTGCAAAGCCGCAAATTTACTCAGAATAATGAACCTAAAAATAATATTCAGGGTGTTTTTATAACATAAAATTAAGCACATTTAAACCCCTTGCCGGTACTTTTTAGACAAAATTAACATTTCCGTAACAAAAAAAAGCCCCGCGGGGAAAAGTTTTCCGACGGGGCAAGCAAAGGAACTTAAAGCGAGCAACTTCAGTCCGGCGTTTTCCGGTTTATCTGATTTTCAAGGCATAACCGGCGTTTCCGAGAAAATCATAAAATAAGCCAAAAAAGCAACTAACAGCATAATGATAAAGCATTCAAAACCCGAACGCTGCCGCGGCCGAATATTTCTGTCTTCAGCAAAGCGGTCATTTTCTTTTACAATGTCCATTTTCTTTTATTTTTTAGTTTCACAATAATAATTTCAATTCTTTCAGGGTTCGCACAATTCGCCGCAGACCATCGGTTCAGGCACACCGGTTGTGGCCGGGAAACTCACCGGCAGACAGTAAAGCCGCCGGGCGGCCAGATAAGCAACGGCCTGTGCGGGCAAAGCATTGGTGTTAAAGCCTTCTTCGGCGGCCGTGTGAATGGCCATATCAGGCAGGCGCTGGCGCAAGAATCTTAAAATCGTGGGGTTTTTGGCTCCGCCGCCGCAGACAATTAAAATTTTTGGAATTTCAGGCAGATACAACAGCAGAGAATAGGCTATTGATTCCGCCACAAATGCCGTGGCAGTCGCCGCACCGTCTTCAAGGCTCAGCCCTTCCAAATGTTCCAATTTCTCGACAAACTCGCTGCGATTGGTAGATTTGGGCGGATATTTGGCAAAATATTTATGCCGCATCATGGTGGCGACAATTTGTTCGTTAACTTTGCCGGTGATTGCCAGCTTGCCGTTATAATCCATGTGCATCCCGCCGTGTTTGCGCACCCATTCATCTATTGCGGCATTGCCGGGACCGGTGTCGAAAGCCGTCATCTCGCCGTAAGAACCGATCCAGGTTACGCGGGTTATGCCGGAAATATTGACAACGGCCAGCGGTTTGCCGATGTCGGCACAGAGGGCATTGTAATAAACCGGATCTAACGGCGCGCCCTGCCCGCCGGCCCTGATATCCGCTGCATGAAAATTGCAGACAACCCGGATGCCGGTCAATTCGGCCAAGAGTTTTCCGTCTCCGAGAAGACCGGTTTCGCCGCCGGAAGCGTAATTGGTCAGGTTAATGCCTTCATAGCCGATAACATCAACCTCAACGCCGTTGGCTGCAATATAATCTTTAACAATTTCGGCGTGAAATACCGTCAGTTCGCGGTTGACTGCCTGAAATTCGGCAACGGCTTCGGGCGTATAGGGGCAAGTGCCCAGCAAAGGACGGATTTTTTCCCGCAGGGCTTCGTCATAAGGAATATGCTGCAAGCGCCCGTAATCAAAAACATCAACGCCATCGGTATTCAACAGGGCGACATAAACGCCTTCCAGCGATGACGTACTGAGCAGACCAAGAACATTAACTGGCTTGATGACGGTCATTGCAAAAAATTTACCTCCGTTGTTGCATTGTCGGAATTATATGCTAATATCGGTTAAGAATTTATGAAACAACGGCTGCCTGAGGCCGTTTTATTTAACATTAAGGAAAGGGAAAATGAGCCAATTTAAATCAGAATTTTTCAACCTGATGGTTGAACGCGGTTTTTACAATCAATGCACCAACGAAACAGGCTTTGACACCTATTTGTACGAGTGCGAAAAAAGCGGAAAACCTGCGGTCGGTTATCTGGGCTCCGACCCGACCGGCGACAGTCTGCACGTCGGCCACATCGTTCCCTTGATGATGATGCGCTGGTTCCAGAAATGCGGTCACAAGCCGTTGACGCTGGTCGGCGGCGCTACGGCCCGCATCGGCGACCCGTCAGGCAAAGACAAGCTGCGCCCCTTTTTGGACGAAGCAACTTTGCAGCATAATATTGAAGGGCTGAAAAAATCTTTCGGCAAATTCCTGAAATTCGGCGACGGCGCCAATGACGCGGTTATGGTTGACAACTGGGACTGGTTCAAAAATGTCAATTATCTGGAATTTCTGCGCGATATCGGCACCTGTTATTCCGTCAACCGCATGCTGACGATGGAAAGCGTCAAATCCCGTCTGGATCGCGAACAGCCGATGTCATTCCTTGAATTTAACTATATGCTGCTGCAGGGATATGACTTTACGGTGCTTTACAACAAATACGGCTGCCGGGCACAGATTGCCGGTTCCGACCAATGGGGCAACATTACCTCGGGCACAGAACTGGGGCGCCGCAAATATGACGTTGAACTGTTTGGCTTCACCAGTCCGATTATTACCGACTCAAACGGCAAAAAGATGGGCAAGTCCGAAGGCAACGCGGTCTGGATTAACGAGGAGAAACTGCCGAGCTATAATTATTACCAATATTTCCGCAACATCGGCGATGCCGAAGTCGGCAAGTGCCTGCGGATTTATACCGATTTGCCGATGGATGAAATCCGGCGGCTGGAAGCCTTAAAAGATCAGGAAATCAATGAGGCTAAAAAAATTCTGGCCTTCGAGGCGACAAAAATCTGCCGCGGCGAAGCGGAGGCTACAGCGGCCAGAGATACGGCGATTGCCACTTTTGAACAGGGTATGGCCGGCGGCGATTTGCCCAGCATTGAAAAAACGTCGGTTGACGGTCTGAGCCTGCTGGACGCCTTTTTGGAACTCGGTTTTATTGCCAGCAAAGGCGAAGGACGCCGGCTGATTAAGCAGGGCGGCCTCAAAGTCAATGACAAGGTCGTCAGCGACGAAAATTATAAATTCAGCGCCGCAGACCTGATTGACGGGCAGATTAAGCTGTCGCAAGGCAAAAAGAAACACGGGCTGATTAAAGCCGCATAAAATAATAAAGAGCTCACAATGAGCTCTTTTTTTATACTTGACTCTTACGCCAATTATGGATTAGTTTGTTTGTAAATTTTCTACAATTATGTCTAACTTAAAAACAAAATTAGTATGAGCAAGTTAAAAAACCGGGCAAAATCTGAAGCTATGCCCAACCAGCTTTATTACACGCTGCGCAGTCCGAAACAGCAGGCCTTACAGCCGCAAAACAAAGTGCCGTTTAATCCGATAAAACAACGCCAAATTCACAGACGCGGCTGATTTTATCACAAAAACTTAAATATCATGGATAAAATTGAAATCAAAGTTGACCGCATGGTCGGCTGCACAGACGGGTATGAACTTTATACCGAAAAAGGAAAGACAACCATCACTTTTAAAGAGATGGCACAGTATCACGGGGATGTTTTGCCCAAAGGCGGCAATATTCAGATTACGCTGAAAGACGACAACCGGGCGGAACTGGTCATCGGCAGAATGGTTTTGGTGGTTCCGGAAGCTTTTCTGCTGGAAAAGGGACTTATCTGACCTCTTCGTATTTTGCAAACAAAAGGCCTCTTTCAACAGAGGCCTTTTGCTTTTATTTATACAGTTTCGGCAACGGCTGAGCATCTCCCGTGCGAGATTTGACCTTGGCTTTGCGGACTTTTTCAAATGCCTTCAGAAACGCCTCAGTCTTAAATTCGCCGCCTTCGGGTGCATAAAGCGATGCGGCGAGGCCGTCAAGCTGCGCGGCAAATTCCTTGTTTCCGACAGCTTTGGCAACATCTTTCAGATTCGTGATTTTAGAATCGTTCCAGCGGTCGCGCGCCCAGGATATCAGCCCGTCGCGCAAAGCCCGGTAGTCTTTGCTTTTGGCAGCGCGGACGATATAACGGTCAAAGTCCTTAATATCATCTGCGTTGCGGGATTTGTTCCGCATGCCGAACAACATCCAGCTGACAACAATGCCGAGCAAAAATGCCGCCGCGGCAATGATGTAAGGCAGATAGGGCAGGCCTTGGGGAATGCTGCGCTCAACCAGACTTTCAGTTTCGTTTGCAACATCTTCGAGAACCCGAGACGGGGATTCCGGGCGGGTCTCCGGCTGCGGCGCCGGCGCGGTTTCAACCGCGGCTCCGGGCAGAACCTCAATGTTCATTGCCGGCAGAACGGCCCTTTCCATACGGTTGGTACGGACATTAAACCAATCGACGGCAATTTCGGGAATGGTCATTTTTCCGGCCCGGTTGGGAATATAAACGTTAGAAATTTTTTTGACGGCGACTACCTGCCCGTTTTCAATGCCGCTGGATGCAACCGCTTTATCCGGATATTGTTTCAGGCCGGAAACCGAAGCGAGATTCAGTTCGGGCAGCTGACTTTCGGCCACACCGACGGCTTTCAGGTAAATTGTCCGGTTGACCGCTTCGCCGACTTTAAAGACCGGCTGCCGGGGTTCCCATTCGGCAAAAAGAGCCACTTGTTGTGCCGGAAGCCACCAATTGCCGTTATTGTCCGAGGGAATCGGCTGAACATTAACTTTTTCGGGTTTGGCCGTGAGCAGAACCGGGTTACGGGAGGCAAACATGTCGACGAAGCCGATACTGCCGAGGTTGCCGCCGAACAAATCGTCAAAAGGATCATTCATGCCGCGGGAACGGGTCAGATAATAGCCGTTAAAACGGACTTCCGGCGTGGGCAGGACGCCGCTTTTCTGCGGAAACAGCGCATAGCGGAAAGTGATTTCGCGCAGGCTGCGGCCGTTGACAATTTTGCTGCCGACGGTCGGTTCACCCAGACTGCGGATAATCCAGTTATTGCTGCCGTCTTCAATAAACTGCGGCATATCGCCCTGCAGGCCGCCGGTGTCATAGATTTTAAGCGTATAATCAACCTGCTGCTGAACATAGGGATTAGGGTTGCCGATTTCTGCCGTCATGCTGAATTTAGGACGGTTCATCTGCTGCGGTGCCTGATAGCCGCCAGTTCCGGCGGAAGCTTCAGTCGCAGCGGCAGAAGCGGGAATAACGTTTAAGGTTATCGGCTGTGTTTCCAGATTGCCGAGTTTTATGGACGGGACGGTGATTTTCCCGGAATTTTTCGGCATCAGGGCAATCTGCCACTGGCGAGACTTGGAGGCAACGCCGTTAATGTAATTATAACTGAAAGCGTTGCCGACAGAATAAACAATAAAATCCTTATCCAGAACACTCAGGTCGGGATTGCCGCTGTCGGAACCGTCAGCGAGCTCCAAAGTCAGGACGAAAGTTTCCCCCTGAGGCACTTCCGTCCGATTGACCGCGGCATTGAACGTCTGCGCCCAGGCTGCCCCGATAAAGGCGACACCAAGCAAAATACTTAAACTGACAGATTTAATCAATTTTCTCATTATCGACCTCGATTATAACGGTTTTTCTGATATTCCTGATAAATAAACGCCCGCAGCAGCCCACCGGGGTCTTCGGGAATTTCCCGATACTGCTGTTCGCGCGCCTGGACTTCTTCATCATATTTAGTATCATTCCGGCCTTTTTGCAACTCGGCAGGCGTTTTGTCTTGCGGCTGCCGCTGCGGTTCGGGAGCTTT